>Ga0123354_10000018_pt1 | contig 135337 bp, 125 predicted proteins | sample TergutLab28metaG_2_FD_97872 | JGI IMG/M metagenome (GOLD analysis project Ga0123354, IMG submission 97872) | Labiotermes labralis P4 segment gut microbial communities from Petit-Saut dam, French Guiana - Lab288 P4 | ecosystem: Host-associated > Arthropoda: Insects > Digestive system > Gut ... | reverse complement strand
GCCCTTTGGCTATACTGGCTACAGCTTTGACGGAATAGCTGATACCTACTTTGCACAGGCGCGCCAGTATGATCCAACTTTGGGGCGCTTCGCCGGGGCAGATCCCCACTGGAATACCTGGAGTATGATCTATGGGGATAGCAACTTCATTCTGCCTGACCCCAGTGCCATCAAGCAGAGTTCCAACCTCTATGTTTACTGCCTGAGTGACCCGCTTCAGTATGTGGATGCGCTGGGGATGTGGGGTGATCCGGTGCATCATGATGATACGCTTAGCTGGGCGCTTGGATTAGAGAAATCCATACCGATAAATGTTGCGCGTGTAATTGCTAATGCTGATAAAGGGATTGATGCTACTTACAGTGGAACTAACGCGCTGCCTTCATGGGTGCCCATAGTAGGAGGACAGCCAGGGCTTCATTTTAATGCAGCTTCTAATCCGACAGCTAACATAGATACGCGGATTGCAGCGGCACATAATGATCTTGATTACGCAACAAACGTAAACACAATTCTCGTGCAGAATAAGAACAATGCGATTAAGGCGCTAGGCTCATCTCCAAGTGCACAAGATATACGTTCTATCAACGCAGAGTTTGAAAGACAGCAATATGATTACGTTTATGTTGTCGCGGGGCAAGGTCTTCATTCAATGCAAGATATGTTTGCTCATGGCAACAAAGGAATAGCTGGGGTTGACCAGGGGCACCTTAGCGGTTCAGGATTATTTCTTGAAGGGGTGCTTGGTGGCCCCTTTGCTTTGTTGTTTAATGACGAGGCTCTTGCGCGAGTAGGTGTTAATTCGCATATTTTTAACTCTAACAACCAATTTGACAATCCAGATTATGATTGGAGCGATTGTTCTCTCACCAAAGTACAACATAGTGGACATGATAAAGCCGGGAACTATTATAGTACTCGCTATCAAAGCACAAAACTAGCTTCGGAGGGTTACCTTGCAAGTACTTACTATGAATTTAATAAGCCATGAGTTTTTTTCAAAAAGGAGAAACCTATTTCTCTTTTTTCTAGCTGGAATTTTGTTGATCGCTATGCTTAATTGTGTGGGCTGCTCTTCTTGGGATGCACCTCATGTCGACAAGCCCTCGCCTGTAGATACTTCCATATTGAAACCTCTAGCAAATTGTCCAATGTATGATCTCGACGAGCTAAAAGCACGATTTGATATGATTAGGGATGCAAACAGGGGATTGCAATATATTAGTGATGGCGTATGGGATGGTGATGCTGGACAGGTGTGGCAATATGAGTTCGGCATAGCGGATGAACATTCTTCAAAAATAGCAAATGTCCATGTTGGCATCTATGATTCTTCAAAGCATGCCAAGAATGTTATTGAAGGAGAGTCTGATTATGGCCTTTATCAAGTGAACTCCAAGGTCGTAACGCTTTCAGATAACATTGATTTCACGTTACGACCAGTTTTTCGCTATCGTAATACCGAAAATCATATTACTTATGATTATCCAGCTAGCCTTATTACACAGGTCCGAATAGACAATATTGTTCTTGATTTTACCGAGCGGTCAGATGACCTCAAAACAATTGGTGGACTGACAAATCAAAGCCTTAAGCAGATATGTCAAGCATTGAAAGAATAACGGCAAGCCATACCTATAACGGGCTAGAATTGCGCACGGGACAGCAGAAAGAGCTCGTCAAAGTGACAAGCAAAAATCTCTACCAAACCCGGGGCGATTCAAATAGGGGACTTACTCAGATTTGCCAAGCGTTGGGAAAGCGGTGATAGTAGTCAGGTGTCCCACGAAACCTGAAGTAAGAGGTGGCGATAAAATAGTACTCTAATGTGTGTGGGGCTAAAGACTGGAAAGTGGTCAGTAACATGGATGTATTCTTAAATATCATCGTGATTATAATGCTAGTTGCTGTTATTATCTGGGCCTCTGTACGGATTTCTGTTATCAAAAACAAGCAACTTGAGCAAGAACGACATATCCAGTTTCTAAACGATCAATTTGAAAATCTATGGCGACAGCTCCATCTTATGGGAGCAGCGGGAGACCACCGTAGCGAGTTGCAAAGTTCTGCAAAGGAGGTCAATCAGCCCGAGACTCAAGCCGAAGCGCAACCTGTGCCCGCCGCGGCCCACTCACCTGAGCCGCAACATGGACCTGCATCAACGCAAGCTACAGAGGAGTTGGAGCTGATTTCGCAGCTGCAATCACAGCAAGATTCGGATTTACAATCTGTTCCTGCAAAGAGGACATTACCACCGGAGGAGCAGAAACATAAAATCAACGTCACAGAGAGTTGGGTTGGTCGCAATGTCTTAGGCATTGCGGCGTCAGTGCTGATTTTTATCGGCTTGATTTTTTTGGGCGCTTTGATCTATCGTCATCTTAGCAATGATGTTAAGATCGCCGGCATGTTTCTTATCAGCGCCATCCCGACGGGACTCGGGTTCTTTCTCAGCCGGAAGAAACCCAATCCTTTCACGGTGATTTTAACCGGCTGTGGTTTTGGTGCGTTTTACCTATCTATTCTGTTAACACACCTCTATTTTGGCAGACTGAGCCAGATGGTTGCACTCATCGTCTTGCTTGTCTGGACCGTGGTGACTTTATTGGCAGCAAAGAAGTTAGCCTCAGCTGCAATCAGCGTTGTCGCGCATATTGGTATGGCGATCGCTCTTTGTTTTGCTTTCTCGCAGCCACTTCTCGAAAAAAACTTATTTTCTTTGGTGGTTTACCAACTGGTTTCAATTGTGGTGCTTGTTGGAGGTAGCCTTTTGTGCTGCAAGAAGACCTATCGGTTCGGTCTGATTATTTCGTTTGGGTTGACCCTTGCTGCTAGCGGATTTATGTTGTATCGGATGTTACCAGAACTCCTGCTATCTCCGCAAACCCTGATAATCGTTGCGTTTATCGCGCAGTTCTTATGCGCATCATTTCTATCCTACTTGCTGACGACCTCTGAATGTAGGATCAAAGACGACAGCATACGTCTGTTGGTTCATGTCTTGAATAAAGTGATGTGGCTTGTGGCTTTACTTTTGAATATTTACTGGGTTACCCACCGTCTTGTCTATGGGAGCTACTTAAACTCTGGACTGGAGTCTTTACGCAGTGCCCCAATCCTTGCTGCCGTGCTCATCACCGTGGTGGTTCTGGTTATCCAGAGCGGGTTTTCGATCATTATGGGATTGAGGTCAAAGCTTGAGCGTCGCCTGGAAACAGTTTCTGTATTGATGGCAAGTGGCCTTGCTATGGCTCTGATGCTGATCCTGTATGGTTACCAGATCGCTTTTGGTGCTGCTCCCTGGCGGCAACTAACGTTTTTGATCGTGCTGGCGCTTCTGTTGCTTTTCGCGCGACGCGTCAGCGGCAACAAGTTGTATTTCATCGCTGCGTTCATCCTTTTCTGGGGTGATGTTATCAGTATGTTGGTGCGCGGATATAGCCAGCTGAACCAGTACGGTACAATCGCGTTTTCAGTTGGATATCTGTTAATCTATCTTCTGCTCATCTGTAGCCTGTGGCTATCCTGGAATAAGGAGCGTCGGGAGGCTTTTTTGATACGCACTCGCTTAAGCGCCTACCTGCTGGTCGAAACCGCCATAATAGCAATCCTACTTACTTCAAATCTGAATCACCGGGTTGCAATCCTGCTGATATGTTTGACCGTGCTGAATGCCATTCTCTCCGGGCTTCGTTTTGAAGGACGTGGTAGCGAAGCGAAACTGCTTTATGGGGTGCTACGTAGCAGCGAGTTTGCGTGTGTCTTCGCAGTTGCCTGCTTCATCGCATTCGCCAGCAAGAATGCTCCGCCCCTGCTTTCCATGATTCTGTTCATATCAGCGATCATACTTGCACTGATGCGACTTAAGGCCAATTTATTGGAGGGCAGCATCAATCTTCGGGAAGAAGGGCTCTACCTGCTGAAGTTGTTAGTACTTGTCGAAGGGGGCGTATGTGGCCTCGCAGCTGGCTCCCCGTTGCGTGTCGTCTGGATGCTGAATACTCTGGTTGCGCTCGGCATCGTATTTTATATTCTGCGTTATCAGCTCTATCGCTTTCACAAACGCCTAATCACTGGTTCTGATCTTGACTTAGGTCTACGCATTATCGAGAATGTGGTAGTTTTCATGGTGATGATCTTCCTGGCATTTTATCCACACTATTATTATGAGGTGCAACTTGGTGATCCAACTCCGCTGTTTTGGCTGCTTGTGGTACTGAGTTTTGGGCTTGCTTTTGTGCGTTTGCGGGAGCTAATCAAAGGTATGCTATTGCCAGTCGAAGAAGCGAGCCTTGGCCTAAAACTGACAGGATTGGTTCTGGCAACAGCCCATGGTATTGCCGGGCTTACTGGCGCAGGCTTTGAAGTCAGCTTGCTTAGTATGTTTACGGCTCTTGTATGCGTCTTGATGGGTTTCGGCTTCAAAGCAAAGACCCTGCGCTTGTACGGAGTAGTCCTGGTTTTGCTCTGTGTTCTAAAACTAGTGACCTTTGATGTAATCGGCCTTAACACGGGTTGGCGTGTTGCCGCATTTATCGGCGGAGGAATAATCTGCTTTGTGATAAGCGCGATCTACAGCTATTCGGTCAAGAAAATAGACAGAGTTATTTCAGAAAAGGGTTCAGAGAAAGATACGGACCGCTCTCGATGAGGAATTACAAATATAGCATGACAGGATCGGAGAGATCGATTTGCCAAGCGTTAGCGAAGCAGTAGGGAAGGGATGGGATCCATATGAAGCGGACACTGATTCTTGTTTGTGCGATTCTCTTGGTGCTTGCTGGTGCAAGCCTTACGGGATGCGGCAAACGTCCTGCTCAAAGCAAACCCAGCGCGGACAGTACAAGCACGCTTACGCCTGATAAAGCGATAAAAGCGATGCAGGACTTCGCGGCTGCCCAAGGTGTCAGCGATCCTGAACGCCAGATTGATGCCGACGTCAAAGCAAACGATGGGCTTGTTGCCGCGGGAAGCTACTCGAACAGGATCGCTTCCTACAATCTTAAATATACCGCATCAAATAATCACGTTAGCGGACTTCTTCTCGACGGGCAGTTTCAGATCAAAAGCGATATCCAGGACCTGAACACCTCGTTTGACTTTACCGAGTACCGCAATGAGGCCAAACAAACCTATGATACTTATGTCAATGGGAAGGCGGCGCAGGCTCCTGATCCTGCTAACGATGTCGGGCGGCTAGTGGCAAACGCTTACTTGTCGAGCAAAGTCGCCCTTATCGACTCGCAATACATTAAATCGGCCACACAAAAGGTTACCGGGGCAGGATCGCTCACTGAATACACGGTCACGTTTGATGGGCAGGGCTTTATAGCAAACAAGGATTTGTTCGAAACCGTGATCAAACAAGAGATTAGGGATGAGGCGGTCAAATACAACACAAAAGAGGTCACCTATACCTTCACCGTCGATAAAGAAGGGCTGCCTCAGTCAAATGACTTTCATGTTGTCATAGATGCGATCGACAAAACAAATGATACCGCGACTGTCGATACCGAGGTGTCGGTGACTTTTAACAGCTTTAAAGATGTGAGTATCACGGCGCCTGCGGGCTCATCGGATAGCACGGCGGGTGGTTCAAGCTCTTCATCGAGCGATTCCAGCACTTCGGGCAGCACCTCTTCGAGTGGCGGCGCCCTTGATGGTATCGCTCAGATCATCCAGGGCTCGCTTCAGGCGGGGATACAGGACGGGGATGCGGCCGGTGACTGTTCGCGCGTGGTGGTCAAAGCTGAAGACACTCATACCTTAGTGTGTACCTACACCCTAAAACCCGGGGCAAAGGCGCCTGCTCAAGAGGCGGCCAACAACGAAGCGCAGTGGTATGTGTTTTCTGCGTTTGGCAGCTTAGTTAAAAATCCTGTGGTTAAGTATGTGTACCTGAACTCTGATGGGTCCAAAGCTGCTGAGTATACTTTCACCCCAGCGAAGTAAGCATTCGTCAGATACGCCTGGTGATCCACTCGATGAGGGGCTTTGGCGTGAAGCCGAGCAAGCTCTTGCCCCAGCGTGAGGTCATCACCGGATAGATGCGCAAACGCCAACTGATCATGCGGCGCAGGTGCGCAGTATCGCGGCGGTGCTGCGCCTGTACCGCCTCAACGGTATCCGCGCTTGTCCCGGCGCCTCCAGCAGCGATTGCCCGCCCGGCGGACCTTCCGCTGTCGAGCGCCCAGCTGATGCCCTCTCCTGAGGTCGGCGACAAAAATCCGCCGGCTTCTCCAACCAACAGCACCTGGCCTTGTCCGGAAACGATGTCTTTCACGCTGCGGTGCTTGAGCGCCGACCACGCCTCGCGCTTGATCGATTCCCCGATGTTGAGGCGCTCGCGCAGCATCTCCAGTGCGTGATCCTGCTGTTCGTGGGCGCGCTTGGTCCCGGGGTAATAGATGAGTCCCACCAGGGCTCGTTCATTTTTGGGGATGACGTAGCCGATCGCCAGGTCGGGAATCTCCTCAGCCCAAAAGCAATCGAAGACCGCGTCGACCGGGCCGGTGCGCAGGCAATAGTCCTGCACGGTCAGGTAGCAGTCAAACGGCTTCAGGCCCAATGCTCTGCGCACGCGGGATCTCGATCCATCGGCGCCGACCAGCCAGTCGCAGGTCACCGCGCGCTCTTGCCCGCGGGCGTTGAGGCGGACACGCAGTCGCCCGTCGGGGGTCTCTTCATGGCCCTGATACTCGCAGGCGTCCCAGATATCGGCCTTGTCCGCTATCAGCGACAGCATCCACTCGTCAAAGGGCTTGCGATCGACGTTGAGAAATCCCAGCTTTGTGTCGTAGCTGCGCTTCTTGTCCCAGTCGTTGTAGCGGAAGAAGACTTCCTCAGGCTCCAGGAGGAGCTCTGGGGGCATCGTCGCACCCATCTCAGCGAAGATATCCTGCGAGAGGGGGTGGATCATGCCGCCGCAGCTCTTGTCCCGTGGCAGGGTGAAACGGTCGACCATCAGGACCGGCCCGGCGCTGGCAGCGTGATATGCTGCAAGGATGCCGGCAGGACCCGTACCGACCACCAGGGTGTGGACGTGCGTTTCTTCCGTGCTCGATGGGGATGTGGCGTTTGTCATGGCAACGATTATAGCGGATACGGCCAAAAGCAGCATAAAAGGGAAGAGCGGCTGGCAAGATGCGGCCGATCAGGTGCGGTCTGCCAGGCGGGGTCTGCCAAATGGGTAACTGCTGGGCCTTTGCCGCAGAGCGCTGTGCTAGACTGAGCTACAGAAGTATTGATTTGAAAGGGATGGCTTAATGACGGTTTGTTGGCGTACGCGCGAGTGTGATCCAGAGATACAGAAGGACTGCCAGCATGCGGTGACTGATTACGACATGTGCCCGTCAAAGTGCTTTTTTGCGGCCTGTGACCGGCCGACCCATGAGATCACGAGCGATCCTGAGCTGGTTTTTGATCCAGACATTGATCGGAGTCAGGCGCTCAAGCAGTCCTGCCTCTATTGTGAGTTCTTTCTTAAGAATGGCCCACGCAAGCCTCAGTCCGGTGAACCTGGCGTATAATTGAAGCTTCTTATGAAGGAGTTTAAGTTTAATGGCTGCATTTGAAATGGAATTTGAAGTTCAGTGTCCCAACGATGGCATGATCACCGTGGGGCTTCCCAATATTGAAGGCGTTAAGATCCAGAACAACGACCATGCGGAGCTCCTGGTTCGTTGTCCCAAGTGCGGAACCCTTATTACAGTCATCACGCAATTGCCGCCGGATATGCCCGCGGCGTTGCTGCACGTTATGGAAGCGATCTCTCATACGATGGATGGTCCCATGAATGAGAACCGCCTCGATATGCTGTTCTCCCAGATGGAGGGATGGGCTTCCGGTATGGGATTCGACCCCTCTTTCAGTTCTGGCTTCGATCCTGCGGGAGCCGACTTCTCTGCTCCCCATGAGCTGAGCGAGGACGAGGAATCCCATCTTGGGTACTTCCGCAATGAGCTTGATAAGCTGGATTCTGTTGACGACTTCCTGAAACGGACCGGCGAAGAGAACTGACCACCCCCGATCTCTAAGGAGACCCTTATGCCGATTGTATGGATCATAATAGCCATTGTCATCGTATTGATTCTCGTCATTCTGGTAGCGACTTACAATCGCTTTGTGATGCTGCGTGCGCGTATCGACAATGCCTGGGCGCAAGTCCAGGTGCAGCTCAAGCGCCGCTGGGATCTGATTCCGAACCTGGTCGAGACCGTCAAGGGCTATGCGACACATGAGTCAAAGACGCTTGAGGCCGTCGTTGCAGCGCGCAGTGCTGCGGTCAGTGCTACGACCCCGGCAGAGAGCGCCAAGGCTGAGTCCGGCCTGACAGGGGCGTTGCGCCAGCTTCTGGCTGTGGCGGAGGCCTATCCTGACCTGAAGGCCAACCAGAACTTCATGAGCTTGCAGGGCAGCTTGGGCGAGACCGAGGATAAGATCTCGTACGCACGCCAGTTTTTCAATGACACGGTCATGAACTACAACATCGCGATCGCACGCTTCCCAGGTGTGATCATCGCCAACCTGTTCAACTTTAAGCCCCGCGAGTCTTTCGAAGCGCCCGAGACCGAGCAGGATGCGCCGAAAGTATCTTTCGAAGGCGCGCCGAGTGTGGCGTCGGAGCCTGCTGCTGAGGAGCCTGCTGCGCCAGAAGCGCCGGAGGCGTAAATGGCGTCGCTGTTTGAGGCGATCACACACGGGCTGTCGCGCGTCAACCCCACGATTTTCACTCTTGGGCCGTTCACGGTGCGTTGGTACGGTATGGCCTACCTGCTCGGCTTTGTCATCGGCTACTTTATCATCCGCTTCCTGAACAAGCGCTGGAAATTGGGTATGAGCAGCGATGACCTGCTGACCTTGTTGCTCATCATGATCGTGGTCTGCATCGTCTGCTCGCGCCTGTTCTACTGCGTTTTCTACAATCCGGTCTACTACCTGTACAACCCGCTCGACGTTTTCAAAACCTGGGACGGCGGGATGTCATTTCATGGGGCGATCATCGGCGGGGTCCTTGCGTTGGCCATCGCGTCGCGCCAGCTCAAGCAGCCGTTTTTGCGGCTGGCCGACCTTTGTGTCGTGGCACTGCCAGTCGGAATATTTTTAGGCCGCATCGCCAACTTCATCAATGGCGAGCTCTGGGGACGGGTCACGAAGGTTCCCTGGGGCGTCGTGTTCTCCGCGGCGGGCCCCTTGCCGCGCCACCCCTCGGCGCTCTATGAAGCGGCGCTTGAGGGTCTGCTGCTTTTCATCATCATGCTGGTACTTGCTTTGCGCCGCCGCCTGTGGCCGCGCGGCTTTATGGCTGGTACGATGATGGCCATCTACGGTGTCTTTCGGATTTTCTGCGAGTTCTTTCGCGAGCCGGATGTGCAGCTCGGTTTCCTGATGGGGACCAAGTGGCTGACTATGGGAATGCTGCTCTCGTTGCCGATGATCATTGCGGGAGTGGTGTTCATCGTGTGGGCGCTTAAACGAGGCGACGGGCCGGTCGTCCCGTTCAAGTTGCCTGGGTTGGTCGAGCGCAGCAAACTCGTTGTGGCACAGAGCTCAGGGCTTGATGATGGGACGGAGCGGGGTGTCCCTGCTCCTCTTAAGCAGGGTAACAAGGCCGATACAGACGGCGAAGCTGCGGACCAGAAACGGTAAAGTAGTACTGACTTGGTTGTGCCCGCGGTCGTGTCCGCTTTTATTCTGGAGGAGCCCATTTTATGAAACGCCATCCTGTATTGACCCGTTCGATTTGTGTGCTGGTACTGCTTTGCTGTGTCGCTGGCTTGGCTGCCTGTAAGAAGAAAGCGGCTAAGCCGGCTGTGACAAATAAGCCAAAAGTAGCCCAGGTGGCCCCGCCGACCTGGCCTTTGACCGGCTTACCCGCACCCGATCATGCGGTCACAAAGCGCCGTCCGCTCTCTGTGAAGATCGAGAACCTGAAAGCGGCGCGCCCCCAGACAGGGGTCAACAGCGCTGATATCGTGTACGAGACTATGGTCGAGGGGGGTATCACACGCTTCAACTGCCTTTTTGATTCAAGCGTTCCGGTAACCGTTGGACCGGTGCGTTCGGCGCGCCTGTCTGATCTGTGGGTCGTGCCGCAGTACCGGGGGCTGTTCTTCTACTCAGGCTCGAATTCAGAGGTCAACAGTGGCCTGAAAACGCGAAATATGACCAAGCTCAACTATGACAAGGCGTCCTCGATCTATCATCGGATCAGTGGGCGCAGCGCTCCGCATAACCTGTATCTCACCCTTTCAAAAGCCTATGACAAGGCCAAAGCGCTGGGAGTCGAGACAACAAGTACGGCACAGCCGGGTCCGGCCTTTGGCGCTCTGCCTTCTGATGAAACGACGACGGCTGCGACCACGATCGCGATCCCGTTCTCGCCACTCACACATGCCGCCTGGACCTGGGACAGTGCCAGTGGGCGTTATCTGCGCACGACGGACGGACAGGTGCACGTTGACATGGCGACTGGCAAGCAGCTCTGGGCGACCAATGTCGTAGTCATGTGGGCGACCTATACGACCGCGACTAAGCTTGACCCCGCGGGCAATCCCACTTACGACATCACGCTGGGGGGAACGGGCAAAGCCGCGATCTTCCGCAACGGCGTGCGTATCGACGGCGCCTGGACGGCGACCAAGAATACCCCGCCGGTCTTTACCGACGCTGCCGGGAAGAAGATCCTGCTTGAGCCAGGGCGGACCTGGTTCGAGGTCCCGGAGACTAAAGTCATCGTTACCAGCAACTAGCGCGAGAGAGCGCGCCGCAGAGCGCGAGAGAACGCGGCGCCGTCGCGCCGCAGAGCGCGACATAAGTGGAGGAGGAGTCGAACGTGGCAGGTTTAAAGCGGGTCCTGGCGGTCCATGATGTCAGCTGTTTTGGGAAGTGTTCGCTGACGGTGGCCCTGCCGATCATCTCGGCGGCGGGCATTGAGACGACGGTGCTGCCGACGGCAGTGCTCTCGACCCATACGGGTGGCTTTGAGGGTTTCACCTATCGCGACCTGACTGAAGATGTGATGGGGATCGTCGAACACTGGCAGACGCTTGGCCTGCATTTCGATGCTATCTACTCCGGCTTTCTGGGAAGCTTCGAGCAGATTGACCTTTTGATCGAACTGATCTCGCGCCTGAAGAGCAGCGATACCCAGGTGATCGTGGATCCTGTGATGGCTGATCACGGCGAGCTCTACGGGCTGTTTCCTGCAGACTTCCCCCAGGGTATCGCGCGGCTGTGCGCGGTTGCTGACGTGATTATCCCGAATACGACTGAAGCAGCTTTGTTGCTGGGGCGTGACTGGACGCCGCCCCCTTACGACGAGGCCGTGGTGCGAGGACTCTGCCAGGACTTGTGCGAAGAGCTGGGCGCTGCAGCGACGGTACTAACGGGGGTGTCGTTTGATGAGGAGCATCTGGGCGCTGCAAGCTTTGAGGCAAGCAGCGGCCGGTTCGCGCTCGCGCAGGAGGCGTTGATTCCTGAGATGTATCACGGTACGGGCGATGTGTTCGGGTCGGTACTCGTGGCGGCGTTGGTGCGCGGGGCAACCCTTGCCCAGGCGGCTGAGGCAGCCGTGCGCTTCACGGTCGCAAGCATCGCGCGGAGCTATGAGGCAGGGACGGATAACCGCTATGGCGTTGATTTCGAGAACGGTCTGGCGGGGCTGGTCGCTCTGATCGAAGAAGTCAAAGCACGGTGATATACTCATAAGGGTGATTCATCACCTCTGAAATCTAGCGTTACGAAAGGCTACAACCTCTATGTCTGGACACTCAAAGTGGGCGACCACCAAGCATCGTAAAGGGGCTCAGGATGCGAAACGCTCAGCGCTCTTTGGCAAGCTGACCCGTATTATCTACGTCGCAGCAAAAGAGGGCGATCCGAACCCCGCGAATAACGCCGCGCTGAAAACCGCCATCGACAAGGCCAAATCATACAGCCTTCCTAAGGACAAGATCGATGCGGCCATAGCCAAGGCGAGCGGCATCGGCGCCGACGGGGCGGTTTTTGAAGAGGTCGTCTATGAGGGCTACGCCCCGGCGGGAGTCCCAATCTATGTGGAGGTGCTCACCGATAACCGTAACCGAACAGCCGCTGACGTAAGATCTGCCTTCACAAAACACGGGGGCAACTTAGGTACGACTGGCTCGGTTGCGTTCCAGTTCGAGCGCAGGGGCCAGATACTGGTCGAAAAGGCTCCCGAATTCGATGAGGACGAGTTTATGATGGCCGTCGCTGACGCGGGCGGAGAGGACTTTGAGGTCGATGACGACGAGCTCTTAGTCTGGACGAAGCCGGATGAGGTCGCGATAGTTCGCCAGGGCTTGCGTGACGCAGGTGTTGAGGTGACGGGTTCTGATCTCGTGATGGTCGCGACCAATCCTCAACAGGTCTCCACTTCTGATGCGAAGAAGGTCATGCGCCTGATCGATCGACTGGAAGAAAGTGATGACGTTCAGACGGTCTATCACACAATGGACCTGACCGACGAGCAACTTGACGAACTTGACGACGAGTAGGCGCGCCGCAGGGACACGTAGGTGATGAGGCTCCGATGATCATCCTGGGTATCGATCCGGGTCTTCTGCACACCGGCTGGGGCGTCATCGAAACGCAAGGCTCGCAGATGCGCGCGCGCGCGTATGGCTGCATCGACACGAAGTCCGGTGATGACCTTGGCATGCGCCTCCAGGCTATCAACCAAGGCATCGCAGAGGTTATCGATACCTATCATCCTGATGAGTGTGCTCTTGAGGACGTCTTTTTTGGCGTTGACGCCAAGGCGGCGTTCTCCGTGGGGGAGGCGCGTGCGGCTGCCATCCTGGCGGCGGCACATGCCGGCCTTGAGGTCGGGCAGTATCCTCCGCGCCAGGTCAAGCAAGTTGTTGTGGGCGTTGGGGGAGCCGAGAAATCGCAGGTGACTTACATGGTGCGCAGGCAATTGGGCCTTGACCATGATCCCAAGCCCGACCACTGCAGCGATGCGCTTGCGATCGGGCTTGCTCATGCGCTATTGACCCGTGGGAGCAGGCGCCAGCAACAGGCAGCCGCGACCGCGCAAGGAGAGGTGGCCTGATGATCGCGTTTTTGGCGGGAACTATTGCTGATAAGTCCACCGATGCGGTCACGATCGATGTTGGCGGGATCGGCTATCTCCTGAGTGTCTCGACCGGTACGCTGGCTAGCCTGGGTGCGGTCGGCGATGAGGCGCTGCTCTATACTCACCTGCACCTGCGCGAGAACGAGATCGCGCTATATGGCTTTGCTGAACCTGCCGAACGCACGGCGTTTTTGGCGTTGATCTCGGTATCGGGCATCGGGCCGAAGGTAGCGCTGGCAGTGCTTTCGGCGTTAAACCCGCAGATCCTGGCCAACGCGGTCACGACCGAAGACGTCGCCTTGCTCTCCAGTGTGTCGGGCATTGGCAAAAAGACGGCACAGCGCATGATCCTTGAGCTGAAGGGCAAGCTGGGCGCAACGCTCGGTGCTGGCGACTTGGCCAGCTCTGGTGGCGCAGCAGGCGCTAATGCCACGCCTACAGCGGCGTCCGCATTAGCCGAGGCGCAAGCGGCGCTCTTCTCCATGGGCTTTGCACCGGTCGAGGTCGCTGAGGCGCTGGTAGGCGCGGATGGCGAGGACGATACCTCCGCGCTGTTGAAGTTTGCTTTACATCGGCTGGGAGGAGGCGCCTAAATGAGCAGTACGCGTTGGGAAGCTGATAATCCTGCCGCAGGCGCCCAGGATCCGGCGGCAGGGCTTGCAGGCAACGCCGCTGTGCGCTTTGTCTCTGGTGCTGCCACGGCGGGAGAGGATGTCGCGGACGTCACGCTGCGTCCGACTACCCTGGAAGATTACCTGGGCCAGGCCCGGGTTAAAGAGAACCTGCGCGTGCTTATCACGGCTGCGCTGCAACGAGGCGAGCCGCTTGATCATGTGCTCCTCTCGGGCCCTCCCGGCCTGGGGAAAACGACACTGGCCACGGTCATTGCCCATGAGCTGGGCGCTGGCATCAAGCAGACCAGCGGGCCTGCCATCGAACGCGCGGGTGATCTGGCGGCGATACTTTCGAACCTGGAACCCGGCGACGTGCTCTTCATCGATGAGATTCATCGGCTGTCACGGGCGGTCGAAGAAGTGCTTTACTCCGCGATGGAGGACTTCACGCTTGATATCGTGATCGGCAAGGGGCCGGCGGCCCGCTCGCTCACGCTCGACATCGCGCACTTCACGCTCATCGGGGCGACGACGCGTACCGCGTTGCTCTCCAACCCGCTGCGCGACCGCTTTGGGGTGAATTTCCGGCTCGACTACTACAGCCCGGCGGAGCTCTCCGACATCATTATCCGCAGCGCTTCGATTTTGGGGGTCGGCATCGACGCCGACGGCGCGGCCGAGATCGGCTCGCGCAGCCGCGGGACGCCACGCCTGGCCAACCGGCTGCTCAAGCGTGTGCGCGACTATGCGCAAGTAAACGTCGATCCAAATGCGCCGATCACCGAGGAGCTGGCGCGCGAGGCGCTCAGCTTCTTCGAGGTCGATGAGCTGGGCCTTGACTGGATGGACCTCAAGATTCTGCGCACGCTGTGCGAGACTTTTGCGGGACGCCCGGTAGGGTTGACCACGCTGGCCTCAGCCACGGGCGAGGAGGCGGACAGCCTCGAAGATGTCTATGAGCCCTATCTGCTGCAGAACGGGCTGATCGTGCGTACCCCCAAGGGGCGCCAGGCAACTGCGCGCGCCTGGGATCACCTGGGCATGCCACAGCCAAAGACAGCGCCTCAGCAAGACTCGTTGTTCGAGGAATAGCTTTTACACGGTTGCTTTGGCGCCGAAGCTGCCGTGGAGGTTGCAGTGCGCGATCGCGATAATCTCAGAGCCAGGAGCGACATTGAGCACGGTCGAGAACTGCGGCTCGACGGCCTGCGGCATACCGCTGAAGAAGGCAAGGGGCGCTCCGTTGCAGGAAAGCTCGACACGGTCGAAGAAGTGTCCGGGCTCGTTGGGATGAGCCACGTAGTAGCCGAGCTTGATCGTGATATGGATTGCCCCCTCAAGCTCTTCGAGCTCGATATAAGGAGTGTGTTTCTTCGTGAAATCGTCAGCTGATACGATATCGGCTGTGAAAACTGGTGCGGGAACAGCAAGTGCTTCGGTCATGAGAACCCCTTTCTGACGCCGGACGCAGGGTGCGTCTTGCGTTACACTTGATTACGTTGATTTATCATAGCGCGCGCAACGTTTCTGCGTTGAAATCGCACAGAATCAGGCAGACGCGTTATCTGGTGACAGGAAAAGAGAGGCGAACAGTGAGTGAAGCGACCCTGAGCACGGACGCGACGGCCCGGATCATCGACGGGCGTGAAACAGCGGCCCTTGTTAAAGAAGAGGTGCGCTTGCGCATCGCCCAGCTTCGCGAGGAGACGGGAGCATCCCCGTGCCTGGCGATGGTGCTTGTCGGCGAGGATCCTGCCAGCCAATCCTACGTGCGGATGAAAGCGCGCGACTGCGAGCAGGTCGGGATCATCGCACGTGACCATCACCTGTCCGCAGATGTCAGTCAGGAGCACCTGGACGCGCTCATCGATGAGCTGAATGCGGATGCCCAGGTCAATGGCATCCTGGTGCAGATGCCGCTGCCAGTTGGCCTTGACGAAGAGGAAGTCGTGGAGCGTATCGATCCGGCCAAGGATGTCGATGGCTTTCATCCGGTCAGCCTCGGGCGGCTGCTGCGCGGCCTGCCGGGCATGCGTCCCTGTACGCCGGCCGGCGTTATGGCCCTGCTCGACCAGTACGGCATTGAGCTTGAGGGCAAGCATGCGGTGGTCGTGGGGCGCTCTAATATCGTCGGCAAGCCGCAGGCGATCTTGCTGCTCGAACGCAACGCGACGGTGACCATCTGCCACTCGCGTACCTGTGACTTGCCGGCCGTCTGCCGGACGGCCGATGTTCTGGTGGCCGCGGTCGGACACGCGCAGATGATCGACGCCAGCTATATCAAGCCGGGCGCGACAGTCATCGACGTGGGCATCAATCGCACTGAGGACGGCACGATGGTCGGCGACGTGGACTTCGAATCGGCACGGGCAGTCGCTGGCGCGATCACCCCGGTGCCCGGCGGCGTCGGCGTGATGACGCGCGCGCTATTGATGCGCAACACCGTCGAAGCGTTTGAAACCCAACAGTCTGTGGGAAAGGGCGCGTAGCAACTATGTCACTGCGTTTCGATTTCTCGCACCTGACTAATGCTGATCTGACGACCCTCAGCATTGCGCTTGCGATAATAGTCCTGCTCTTTTTGTTCTTGCTTTTCACTCAGCGTAAGCACTTAGCCAAGTTGTTGCAGGCGTCTCAGTATCGCGTTGACCTGGATCGCTATGAAAAACAAGCTGGGGAGGCACAGCAGCGTTCGGCAGAGGCACGAGAGAACTTTGAGCAGGCAAAACAGGCTATGGCCGATCTTGACCTTGATGCAGAAGATTCGAATGCGGAGCGGGCCGCTGACGAGGAGCACTGAGCTCCATGCTGTTCGAACACCTGGTCCTGCACGCCTGCTGCACACCGTGCACGATCAAATCCTATGAGCGCCTCGTATCTGGCCAGGCGGTCACCCGCGACGGCGAGCCGGTCGACGCTGCCCGTATCACGCTGCTTTATTACAACCCCAACATCGCTCCGATCGAAGAATACGAGCGGCGCCGTGACGCGTGGGTGGCGTACTGCGCCCAGCAGGGTATCGAGGCGGTCGAGCTCGAATACGAGCCTCAGCTCTGGGAAGAGGCCACAGCGCCAGATCAGCAGGTCCCGAAACGATGCCGACAGTGCTATGCGCTACGCCTGGGGCGGGCGGCGCGCTGGGCGGCGGAGCACGGCGCCGACGCCTTGACGACCACGCTTACGATCAGCCCTTATCAACTACCCGATATCATCGCAGAAGAAGGCCGCGCCGCGGTTAAACGCTGTCTGACGTTGTTCCCACAGGACTCGCGGGCCATAAGCCCGCCACGCCCTGTGGCGCCTAGTCAGACAGCGTTTATATCGCGGCGCAAATCCAAAGAATTGTGGTATCTCGATATTGACTTTTCGCCCGATTACCGCGCCAGCCAGAACGCGGCGCGCGCTGCCGGTATCTATGTGCAGAACTACTGCGGTTGCCTGCCCTCAAAGCGCGAGGCAGAAGAGCAGCGTACGCAACGTCGTGCGGCTCGCAAGGCTGCCCATGAGCAAGCAGAAGGCCCAAAAGAAAGTAGAGGCGCCTGATGCGCACGGATGATTTCGACTACGCGCTTCCTCAGGAGCTGATCGCCCAGACACCGGCCGAACCTCGTGACAGCTGCCGCCTGCTCGTGCTTGATCGTGCGGCGGGTGTGTGCACGCATCGCCACTTCACTGACATCCTGGACTACCTTGATCCGGGCGACCTGCTGGTCGTTAATGAGACCCGGGTCCTGCCAGCCCGTTTGCAAGGAATCCGCCCTGGTGGGGGAGCAGCGGAGCTGCTCTTGCTCAAACAGGAGGATCAGGCGGGCGTCTTGTGGGAGTGCCTGGCGCGCCCGGGTAAACGTATCCGCCTCGGTGACACGCTCAGCTTTGGCGAGGGGCGCCTGGTCGCAGAGATCGTCGAGCGGCGTGATGAGGGACGCCGGCTGGTACGCTTCAGCGTCAACGCGCTCGGCGATACGGTTTCTGCCGCGCTGCATGCGATCGGCGAGACGCCGCTGCCACCCTATATCACTCGCACAGTTGATGACCCTGAACTCTACCAGACGGTGTATGCCAATATGGATGATGAACACTCAGCGGCGGCCCCTACAGCGGGGCTGCACTTTACTCCCGAGCTACTTCAGGCAGCGCGCGGGCGTGGCGTCGGCCTGGCGAAGCTTCGCCTTGACGTCGGACTTGATACGTTTCGCCCGGTGACCGAGGACGACCCTGACGATCATGTCATCCACACGGAATACTACTTCGTGCCGCCCGAGGCCGCTGACGCGATCAAAGCGACCCATGCCCAGGGCAATCGTGTCATCGCAGTCGGCACGACCGTGGTCCGCGCTCTTGAATCTGCCGCCCGTAGCGTTGAACCAGGGGAGCAGCTTCCCAGCACGGGAGGCCCCACCTCGCTCTACATCCTTCCAGGATTTGAGTTTCGGGCAATCGATGCGCTCATCACGAACTTCCATGTGCCGCGTTCCACGCTTGTCATGCTTGTCTCGGCCTTCGCCAGCCGCGAGCAGATCCTTGCTGCCTATCAGGAAGCCGTAGCCCGGCGCTACCGTTTCTTCAGCTTTGGCGACGCCATGCTCATCCTGTGAGCGCCTTTCCAGGGATTGCTAGTGGCAAGCAGTCGATACTCTGGCCGGCAACATTTTTTACTTAGTCTTTGCCTAATGCGAGTTATAGTGTTATAATTACTCACAATTAGTAGGGGGGGCGCTGGGATGAAGCAGAGCGGCATAGTCGTTGCTCTGAATCGCCAGCGATATCCCCGAAAATGAATGCTGGGGGTACCTTACCTCTAGTCATACCTCACAAAGGGCAGCCCGCATCATCTTCCCCGTTGCGGGCTGCTCGTCTAAAGACACACTTACACTTTACTTGCGCTATACTGGTTCAAGTTATAAACGTACGACTCGGATGTTCTCCCGTGCCACCGTAGCGTGGCACGTTTTGTCTGGGTCGCCTTGACAACAGGATCGAAGGAGGTTGCCATGAGGCCTGTGAATATCACAGACACCACTTTGCGCGATGCACATCAATCTTTATGGGCAACACGGATGACCATTGGCGACATGCTGCCTATCCTGGGTAAGCTTGACACCGTGGGATTCTGGTCGTTGGAATGCTGGGGCGGCGCCACGTTTGACACCTGCTTGCGTTTTCTGGATGAGAACCCCTGGGAGCGCTTGCGTACGATCCGGAAACACTGTCCTAAGACGCGGCTGCAGATGCTCCTGCGTGGTCAGAACCTGCTCGGCTATCATCACTACTCCGATGACATCGTGCGGCGCTTTGTCTTTGCCTGCAAGCGTAACGGCATGGATGTCATCCGCAACTTTGACGCGCTCAACGATATCCGCAACCTCAAGACCTCGGCTGAAGCCATGCTGGAGTGCGGCGTGCACTTCCAGCCTGCCATCAGCTACACCGTCAGCCCGGTGCATACGATCGATTCCTATCTTGAATACGCCCAGGAGCTCAAGGACTTGGGCGCACAGAGCATTGCTGTCAAGGACATGGCCGGCATGCTCACACCTTTCAGGACCGAGAAGCTTGTCAAGGCGCTGGTCGATGAGATCGGCCTGCCTGTAACGGTGCACTGCCACTACATCGGCGGTATGGCGCCGATGAACTACGTCAAGGCCGTCGAGGCAGGGGCCACTACCTTTGACTCGGCCTGTGTGGCCCTGGCCTTTGGCAACAGCCAGCCAGCGACTGAGACCATGGTCTTTGCGCTCAAGGAAAGCCCCTATGACAGTGGCCTTGATACCGACCTGCTTTTTGAGATCGCTGAGTACTGGGAAGGCGTGCGTGAGGCCAATCACATCAAGCGAGGGACTACCTCGTTGCTTTCACTCGAGGTTTTTTCCCATCAGGTGCCGGGCGGCATGATGTCGAACCTGGTCAGCCAGCTTGAAGTGCAGAATGCGAGCGATCGCTTGCCGGACGTTCTCAAGGAGATCGCGGTAGTACGTGCAGAAGTGGGCTATCCGCCGCTCGTAACGCCTATGTCGCAGATCGTCGGTACGCAGGCCGTGCTTAATGTATTGACCGGCAAGCGCTGGGATATCGTGCCCCAGGAAATGCGCGATTACCTGTTAGGCTACTACGGTAAGGCGCCGGCTCCGCTCAATCCTGATGTACTGAAAAAAGTACTGGGTGACGAGAAGCCGCTTGATCCGGAGACGCCGCCCTCGACGCTGGCGTCGGGGAGTTACGAGCAGGCGGAGGCAGAGATTGGTGACCTGGCGCACAGCGAAGAAGACGTGCTGATGTATGCGCTCTTCCCCAATGAGGCGCGCGCCTATCTGGAAAAGCATCGCAGTGGTGTAGAAAAAGCAGTATTTATGATGGCCGATGAGGCCCGGGTGGTACGAGAGGATGAAGGCGATATGGATATCAAGCAGATCGGTGAGCTTATCAAGCAGATAGAGGAAAGTGACGTGGCCGAAGTCATCATAGAGGAAGGCGACAACAAGGTCACGTTGCGCAAGCAGGGCGCCATGGCTGCGGCCGCTCCGGTCGCCGCTGCTACCGCGCCGGCTGCTGCTCCCACAGAGGGGGCTCCCGCTGCCGCAGACGCACGGCCCGCTTCCTGGAAGTCTGTCACCTCGCCGATGGTGGGCACGTTCTACGCGGCCGCCTCGCCGGAATCCGGGAACTTTGTCGAACTTGACGGTGCGTTTGCCGCGGGTGACACGCTTTGCATCGTTGAGGCCATGAAGCTCATGAACGAGATCAAGGCAGAAGAAGCCGGGACTATTCGTGAGGTCTGTGTAGAGAGCGGCGCGCTGGTCGAATACGGGACGCCCCTCTTTTACTACGAAGCGTAGCAGGTACGCGTCATGGATACCCCTAAACTTTTCGATAAGATACTCATTGCCAACCGCGGCGAGGTTGCCTTGCGCATCCTGCGCAGCGCGCGTGAGCTTGGCATCGCGACCGTGGTCGTCTACAGCCAGGCTGATGCCGGTAGCCTGACGGTGCAACTGGCCGATGAGGCAGTCTGCATTGGCCCCGCGCCTTCGACGCAAAGCTATTTGGCGCAGGGTGCGATCATTGCTGCTGCGTTGGGCACTGGCGCCCAGGCGATCCATCCGGGTTACGGTTTTTTGGCAGAGAACGCCGAATTCGCTGACCTCTGTGCAAGCGAAGGAATCAAGTTCATCGGGCCTTCGGCGAGCGCCATCGCGACGATGGGCAACAAATCAGCCGCGCGCCTGGCGGCAGTGGAGGCCGGAGTGCCAGTCGTTCCAGGCAGTGAGGGCGCGCTTCAGAGCGCCGAGGACGCTGAGCGCTTCGCTGAGTCGGCGGGCTATCCCGTGTTGATCAAGGCAAGCGCGGGTGGTGGCGGCAAGGGCATGCGCGAGGTGCGCCGTCCCGAGGACATGGCCAGCCAATTTGCAGCCGCAAAGGCTGAAGCCGCAGCGGCGTTCGGCGATGATACGGTCTACCTGGAAAAACTTCTGGAGCACGCCAAGCATATTGAGTTTCAGATCATCTGCGACGCCTACGGCAACGGTGTCTCGCTTTTCGAGCGCGACTGCTCGACGCAACGCCGCCACCAGAAGCTCATCGAGGAGGCGCCCAGCGCGGTGCTCACTCCTGCCGAGCGAGACGAGATGGGCCAGGCTGGCCTGCGCCTGGCGGCAGCCGTCAACTACGAGGGCGCTGGCACTGTCGAGTTCCTCTATGCCGGCCCGGGCAAGTACTACTTCATGGAGATGAATACCCGGGTCCAGGTCGAGCACCCCGTGACCGAGGCGATCTGCGGGCTTGACATCGTGGCGGAGCAAATCAGGGTCGCAGCGGGATTTCCGCTCTCAGTAACTCAGGAAGAGTTGGGCCAGCCCAGTGGGCATGCCTTCGAGTTTCGCATCAACGCGGAGGATCCGCGCGCGGACTTCCGCCCAAGTCCCGGCACGATCACACGTTTTGTGGTGCCCGGTGGCTACGGTGTCCGCGTCGATACGGCGCTCACGCAAGGCGCCCAGATCCCGCCTTACTATGACAGCATGGTCGCCAAACTCATCGCCTTTGGGGCAACACGGGAGGAGGCGCTTTGCCGCGGGCGGCGTGCGCTTTCGGAATTTATTATCGAGGGTGTGGAAACCACGATACCCTTCCATAAGAAGATGTTGGAGCAGCAAGCTTTCATCGACGGAACAATGACGACTGATTACGTTGAACATGAAGCTGAGAAGTGGAGTTATGATGCCTGATAATCTGGTTTTTGAAGGTCTGACTATTGCCCCGAGTGTACTCGACACGATGGTACGCCTGGCAACGCTTCAGGTCAAAGGAGTCGCGGGTCTTGGCGTAGGAGTGCGTAAGACCGCCCTGGCGCGCGCAGTCGGGATCGAAGTGGCAGAGGACGGTGGTCTGCAGGTCGCCATCCATATCCAGGCCTACGTGGGCGAGCAGCTCCGTGAGTTAGGCCTGGCGATACAGGACAGCGTTGCTGACGCGCTCAAGAGCCAACTGGGGATCGAGGTTACGCGCGTCGATGTCTTCATCGACGGCCTGGCGTTTCCCGAATAACCGCTGAGTTCTTCAGGAGACACGTTGCTCATGTCTGTCAGCCCGGCCGCAGATAACCGCGGTGCGCTCAGCTATCGCCATGCCCGCACGCGATCGCGCGTCTTCGCGCTGCGCCTGCTTTATCAGCAGGAGATGACGGGCGCCAGCCTTGATACCATTCTTGCGGAGAACAGCTACCGCTTCAGCTTCGACCGCCTTCAGGAGTGCCTGTATGAGTGCGAGCAGCGTGACGGCTGCGAGCTCTACAACTTCTTCGCGCTCTTTGATACTGAACCCGACGCGTATGCGCTCACCCTGGTACGCGGCGTCAAGGAGCGCCAGCGCGAACTGGATCGCATGATACGCGAGGCCAGCGAGCACTGGGCGATGTTTCGTATGCCCGTGGTCGACCGCTGTCTGCTGCGCTTGTCTGCCTGGGAGGTCTGCTTTAACGATGATATCCCGGCGCAGGTTGCCATCAACGAGGCCGTCCAGATGGCAAAAGAATACGGCGGGGAAGACTCTTCGAAGTTTATCAACGGTTTGTTAGGGAAAATACTACGTTCGTGTGTCGGGCCCGTAGAGTCCGTAGAATAGAAGTAAGCGTTGATCGCCTGATCGCTCACGAAGGAGTCCTGATCGATGATGAAAAAAACAGATCCCGAATACGACGCAGAGTCAAACGATGTCGACACGTCCGAGCAGTCCGCTACCCAGGAGTTGGGGGACGGCGCTACCTCCGGGCAGGAAGCAGCTGCAGGGAGCACGGCTGAGGCAGCTCTCGATGGTGACCCGCAGAGCTATTCTGATGCGAAGGCTCGCCTTGATGAGATCGTCAAACAAGTACGTGCAAAAGATGTTTCGCTTGAGCACAGTCTTGATTTGCTGGAAGAGGGCGTCAAGTTGGCCAACCAGTGTACTGAGATGATCGACCAGACTCGCTGGGAAGAAGAGACGGAAGAAGACGAAGAGGCTGAGGCTGGGGAAGAAGCGGTGGCCGAGGCTGGCACAGAGGCAGGGGCCGGGGAAGAAACCGATGGTGAATGACCCCTGGTCGTTGCGGTACCTGTTATGGATGATAAGAAGCACATACTTGATACGATCGACAATCCCGGTGGCCTGAAGGATCTGAATGAAGCGCAGCTCAAGGAGCTCTGCGCAGAGATCCGCGAGCGGCTTATCGCGACCACGGCACATACGGGCGGACATCTGGCGCCGAACCTGGGCGTGGTCGAGTTGACGGTCGGGCTGTATCGCGCGCTCGATTGCCCTCCTGATATGGTAGTCTTCGACGTGGGCCATCAGGCCTATGTCCACAAACTCCTGACGGGGCGCCGCGACGCCTTTGATACCCTGCGTACCTACGGGGGCATATCGGGCTTTCCCAAGCGCAGCGAATCTCCCTACGACCTGTACGGCTCCGGCCATGCGAGCGACTCGCTCTCGATTGCGCTTGGCTATGCGCTCGCCCGTGACGCGCGTGGCGGCGATGAGACGGTTGTGGCCGTTATTGGCGACGGTTCGATGACTGGTGGGATGGCCTGGGAGGCGCTCAACCAGATCGGCCAGTGCCAAACCCGGCTCATTATAATATTAAACGACAACGAGATGAGTATCTCACGCAATGAGAGCGCGTTTGAGGCTTCGCTGGGTTGGGCACGCATGAACCCGCGCTATTGGGAGACGCGCGAGAAGATCCAGCGCAAGCTGAGCCGCCCCGGGGTAGGGCGGGGCTTGGTGCGCCTGGGGACGCGGGTCAAGGATTCTTTTAAGCACCTTGTGGTGCCTGGAGTGGTCTTCGAAGAGCTCGGCCTCGTGAGCGTGGGGCCTGTCGACGGACACGACATCGGCCTGGTCGAGGCGGCGGTCAAAGCTGCACGGGAGATGGATGGGCCGGTACTGATCCATACCGTCACCCGCAAGGGCAAGGGTTATGAGCCGGCACAGTCGGATCCGGCGCTCTTCCATGGGATCGGCGCTTTTGATCCCGATACGGGCGAGCTTTTGAAAAAGAACGTGAATGGCGCGCCAACCTATACTGAGGTCTTTGCCAAAGCGCTTATTGCTGAGGCTGCCGAAAACCCGGATATTGTCGCTATCACGGCCGCGATGCCTGCCGGCACCGGGCTTGACAAGTTCCAGAAAGCTTACCCGGACCGTTTCATCGACGTCGGCATCGCCGAGGGTCATGCTGTCGGCCTGGCGGCGGGCCTGGCCTTTGGAGGCCGCCTGCCAGTGGTCGCGGTGTATTCGACTTTCTTGCAGCGTGCCTATGATCAGCTGATCGGCGATGTGGCGCTTCAGGGCGCGCACGTGGTCTTTGCGCTGGATCGGGCGGGTTTTGTTGGTGACGATGGCCCGACCCATGCCGGACTATATGACCTGACTTATCTGAGGACGATCCCGACGATGCGAATACTTGCGCCGAGCAACGAGGCGGATCTGGTCTGCGCTCTGCATACGGCCTTGCGCCTGGACGGGCCGGTGGCGGTACGCTACCCGCGCGGAACCGGTACGGGAGCAGAGCTTCCTGCTCAACCCTGCAGTTGGGAGGTCGGGCAAGCCCTTTGTCGGCATCAAGGTGATCGCGGCGCGCCGGTCGCCATCCTGGCGGTCGGGCATATGCTCGAGCGCGCTGAGGCCTGCCGGGAACTTCTGGCAGGCCGGGGCATCGACGCGTCTTTGTGGGACATGCGTTGGGTCAAGCCGATCGATGAGGAGGCCGTGTGCTCTGAGGCCGCGGCGGGCAAACTGCTGGTGACCATCGAGGAGAATACGATCCGCGGTGGCTTTGGCGCCGCAGTTGCCGAGTGCCTGAGCGCCGCAAGCCTGACGGCTCCGCTCCTGCAGTTAGCCGTTCCCGATGAGTTCTCGGTCCAGGGCCCGATCGACACCTTGCTTGACGAAGCGGGCTTGTCTCCCGAGCGGATGGCGGAGCGTATCGCCGAGCGTCTGGCTTTGTTGCAGGGCGCGGATGACAAAACTACCCCTGGGGTGCTTTTGTCACGGGATGACACAGTGGGCGAGCCGCATGGCGCACAAGAGGCGCGCTGACGAACTCCTCGTAGCCGCTGGCTGCTACGTTGATGTCGCGGCCGCGGAGCGCGCACTGCGCGCTGGCGAAGTGCGCCTGAACGATGACCAGAAGACCCTTCTTGAAAAACCCGGGCAGATGATCGATGAGGACAGTACGTTTTTCTGTCGGCCACCGCGCCACTTCGTCAGCCGTGGCGGGGAAAAACTGGCCGGTGCGCTGGCTGACTTCTCGTATCCGGTCAAAGGGTTGCGCTGTATCGACGTGGGAGCTTCGACAGGAGGGTTCACCGACTGTTTGCTTCAGGCGGGCGCGGCAAGCGTCACCGCTCTTGACGTGGCCTATGGGATCATCGACTGGAAGTTGCGACGGGACTCGCGGGTAGAGGTGGTCGAACGCTGCAACATCCGGACGACGCCCGAAGACAAGCTGGCTGCATGGGGCGCTCCCTTCGATTTGTTGGTCGCTGACTTGAGCTTCATCTCGCTAGAGGCGGTGTTTCCGGCACTGCAGCGCTGCGTGGGCGACACCGGTGAGATGATCCTGCTGGTCAAACCACAGTTTGAAGCCGCGCGATCAGAAGTCGGCGCGGGGGGCATCATAACGGATGAGGCGGTGCAGCGCGCCGTCCTCACGCGCCTGGCAGCGACGGTGCGGCGTTTCGGGATGATGGTACGAGGCTGGAGCTACTCGCCGATCAAGGGAAGTAAAGGCAACATCGAGTTCTGGCTTTGGATCGGGGCTGATTCGAGCGCAACTCCGTGCGATAATGGTGACCAGGAAAGCGCTGTTGTCAGGCGCGCCCACGAGAGGCTGGACAGATGAAAACGATTCTCATACAGGTGAATGAGCATGTGCCCGAAGCGGTCGCTGCGAATGCCCGCCTTCAAGCGTGGTGTGAAGAGCAAGAGGTTGCTTGCAGCGAAGCTGACAAAAGGGGGTCAGGCGCCGTTTTGTCACCGCCGGACCTGATCGTTGCTCTGGGTGGGGATGGGACTCTTTTGAGGGCAGTCCATGCGGCCCACTCTTTCGAGGCTCCTTTCCTGTCGGTGAAGTTCGGGCGGCTGGGCTTTCTATCCGGCGCGCCTGCCGATCGTCTGATCGAAGCAGTCTCAGCTGCCTTGTCCGGTAAAGTTCCGCTGGAGTATCATACCCTGCTGGACGCACGGGTGTATTCCGGCGCAGAAGAGATCGCCCGGTGTCAGGCGGTCAACGAACTGGTGCTTCGGGGCGCCGCAACGCACATGCTGACCACTACCTTCGCCATCAACGGACATGTTTTCAATGAAGTCAGCGGGGATGGGCTCATCATCGCGACTGCTACCGGATCGACAGCTTATGCCCTTTCTGCAGGCGGGCCGGTGCTCGCTCCGAGTTTTGAAGGCGCCGAGATCGTGCCGCTTGCCCCGCATACGCTTGCTAACCGGGCGGTGGTGACTGACCGGGATGATACGGTGCGTATCGAGCTGCCCGATCCAACGCGTGCTGATGTGGCCCTGTTCTTCGACGGGACGCCCCTGGTGCTCGACGGGCGCCCGGTGTCGGCTGTTGAGGTACGCATTGCCCCGGAAAAGCTCTCGCTGGTGAAGTTTGACGCGCATAACGCCTACGCGGTGGTCGCGCGTGAGTTCTTCGGGATCGAGCATGATACGGAGCCTGACAAAACGGGGCCTGTCCCCATTCTGTCAGAACCCGTATCATCAGGCGAGAACCAGGAGCGCGCGGGTGCTTGAAGAACTTCACATCTGTGACCTTGCCTTGATCGAAGAGGTCTGGTTGCCTTTCGAGGCGGGTTTGACGGTGTTGACCGGAGAGACAGGAGCAGGAAAGACCGTGCTTCTTTCCGCGCTGCAACTGGTGATGGGCGGACGTGGTGATGCCACGATGCTGCGCCCCGGCGCCGAAAGCACCCGGGTTGAGGCACAGTTCTCGGGTGAGCTGATCGTTGCGCGCGCGCTTATGGCAGGCGGGCGCAACCGCTGCTTGCTCAATGGCGCCTTGAGCACGGTCGGCGCTCTGTCCGAAGCCGTTGGCCCCTTGGTCGACCTGCATGGCCAGCACGACCATCAGGAGTTGCTGCATCCGCAGAACCACCTGGGCTACCTGGACCGGAGCGCTGCGGCAGCGATCGCTCCCTTACGTGAGGCTTACCAGAGGGCGCTTTCGGATTGGCAGGACAGGCGTGATGCACTCACGGCCCTGCAGACACAGCTTGCCGCCAGTGCCGAGCAGCTCGAAGCCGGGCGTATCGCGCTGGCAGAGATCGAGCGCATTGATCCCCACCCGGGAGAAGATGATGAGATCAGGGCCAGCTTACCAGCGCTTGAGAATGCTGGCGAGCTTGCTGAACTCATAGAGACCGCCTATGGCGCTTTATATGACGAGGGAGCAGCGATCGATCTGACGGGCCGGGTGCATGAGGCGCTGGGTCAGGCGGCGCGCTTCGATCCGGCACTTGTTGCGCTTCAGGCACAGATCAGTGAGGCTCAGGTGCTCCTGAGCGATGTAGCCGATGGGCTCCGTGACAGCCTGGGGCATATCGAACATGATCCGGCTGCCCTGGAGGCCCGCCTGAGCCGCCTCGCGGAACTTGACGGCCTGGCCAAGCGCTTTGGCCCTACGCTCGAGCAGGTTTTTGCCCTGCGGGAACGCCTGGCGGCGACCGCTGCTATGGCAGGGAGCGGGGAGGAGGCGCTGGCTGCGGCCCGGGAGGCCGAGGCGACAGCGCGCGCTGAGCTTCAGACGACTGCGGCACGCCTGGCAGATGAGCGCCGCGATCGTGCGGTCGTGTTCCTCGAACAACTCAGCGCGGCAGCAGTTCCCCTGCAGCTGGGCAACGTGCGCTTCGACTTCTCCTTCGAGGATCTGCCGTTCGAGCACTGGACAAGCTCTGGCTCCCAGAAGCTCGAGATCCTGTATGCGCCGTCACCGGATTCTGCCCTGCGTCCACTTGCAAAGATCGCCTCGGGCGGGGAGCTGAGCCGTGTCATGCTCGCGCTGCAGACCATACTGGGTGCGGCGGATGAGGGCAAAACGCTGGTCTTCGATGAGATCGATACTGGCATCGGTGGCGCTGTTGGCACGGCCGTCGGACGGGCGCTCAAGGAGCTGTCCCGCCACCACCAGGTCATCGTGGTCACCCACCTGGCCCAGGTGGCAGCCTTCGGTGATGCGCACTATGTGGTTCGCAAACAGGATGGAGAAAGCGCACAGGTCGTGACGACGGTCAGTCCGGTCAGCGGCGCCTATCGCACCGCTGAGATCGCCCGGATGCTTGCGGGCGACGCCACCGACGCCGCGCTCGCTCACGCTGAGGAGGTACTTGCTTCTGCGGCTGAATAAAGGCCGGTTCGGGCAATGCCGCTATACTGGAACTTATGGAGATCACAGCGAAAATACAACGGGGACGCAAGACGAAGGACCTGGTCAAGCGTTTGCGTCCGGGCGAGATCGCGGTAATCGATCATCGCGACATGGATCACATGAGCGCTGAGAGCTTGCTTGAGTCCGGGGTGGTCGCAGTCGTCAACGCTTCTCCCTCGATCTCAGGACTGTACCCCAACGCTGGCCCGCTTGTGCTGGTGCGCGGCGGCGTCACTCTGCTCGACGAGTGTGGGCAGGTTGTTTTTGAGGATACGCATGACGGTGACACGGTTACGATCGACACCGATGCGGGCACCCTCACTCGCAAGGGCAAGGTCATCGCGACCGGCGTGCATCTGACCCAGCCGATGATCGAGGCGGCTCTCGATGAGGCAAGCGAGAACATCGGCGAGCGGCTTGACGAGTTCGCGCGCAACACCGTTGAGTATCTTGAGCGGGAGAAGGACATCCTGGCCAGTGAGACCTGGGTGCCAAAGACCAGGACCTTGCTGTATGGGCGCCACGTACTCGTTGTCGTACGCGGCTACCATTTCAAGGAGGATCTTCAGACGCTTAAGCCTTACATTCGTGAGATGAAGCCCGTGCTTATCGGCGTTGACGGGGGAGCTGACGCGCTGCGTGAGGCTGGTTTTAAGCCCGATATCATTATCGGGGACATGGATAGTGTCAACGACGATACCCTGCGAGGCGGGGCGGAGCTGATCGTCGCAGCCTATGAGGATGGGCGTTGCCCTGGCATGGAGCGCCTGAAAAGGCTCGGCCTTGCAGACGAGGCGACCACTTGGCCGCTTGCTGCCACAAGCGAGGACCTGGCCCTGATACTTGCGTGGGAGATGGGCGCCGACCTGATCGTTGCGGTCGGGACGCACGCGAACCTGATCGAGTATCTCGACAAAGGGCGCAAGGGCATGGCCTCATCGTTTCTGGTGCGATTAAAGGTCGGCTCGCGCCTCGTTGACGCCAAGGGTGTGAACCGCCTGTATCGCAGCTCGGTTTCAGCTGGGAAGGTGTTTCCGCTGGTGCTGGCTGCGGTAGCCGTGATCGGGGTACTCATTTTCATTTCGCCTTCCGCGCGCAATCTCTTCATGCTCTCCGTTACGAGGATCCGCTTGCTTCTGGGAATATACTGAGTAGTTTTGAGGTTTAGGATACAATAAGCGGGTATGTATAATCTGCGCTACCATATCGTGTCGATCGTCGCGGTCTTTCTGGCCTTGGCCCTGGGGCTGGTGTTAGGCGGCCTGATCGGGGACCGGGCGACCTCGTCGCTGCAGTCGAACCTGGCGGACAATATCAGCCAGAAGTTTAACCAGATCAGCGAAGAAAGCGCCCAGGTCAAATCCGCGAACGACCGCCTGACCTCGTTTGGGGCAGACAACCTGGCCTTACTCACAAAGGATCGCCTGACGGGCGATACGGTTCTTCTGGTTGGCGCGCAGGGCGACGCGAGCAAGCATACCTCCCAGCTTTTACAGCAGGCCGGGGCGTTGGTCGTAGTCGCAGATATCAACGCGAGCCGATACAAGGCGGGCGATACGAACCTCGAGAGCGCCAAGTTGGTCGATGAGCTGAAAACACGTTTCAAGCTGACCGACGACCTGGATGCGCTTGCCGTGGGATTTGCGGCCGAGTGGGCTCCGGCTGCCTCGGGTACGACTGGCGCTACGGCAAGTCCTGCCCCCGCGCCCGCCCGCCCGGTAACAGCAGCGCTGCAGCATGATGGCATCCTGAAGCTTTCTGGGGACATCACCACGACAGCCTCCCTGGATAGTGTGGTCGACGTCGCGCTTGGCGAGAATAATGCGGCCGATCCCTTTGGGCTGCAACTTGCACAGGCTTTCAATGCACAGAAAACCCCTACGATCACCGCTCAAATGGATGGTGCTACCTCTACTCTTGGTTCTGACGCTGCAGGAAAAGGGCTGGGTGCGACCGACCTGTTGGGGACCCCGATGGGGGATTGGACCGTCATCGCGGTCCTTGATGGCAGCGCCCCTGCCGCGACCTATGGGACCCTTGACGGCGCCGACCAGGTTTATCCTCCCGTGAAATAACCGCTTTTGTTGTCACGCCGCTTTTGCATCATGATTTTTGTGACAAAATCCCTGAAGAGAGGTAAGAGCAGCGGAGTTAGCTGAAAGCACGGAGTATAAAACTCCGGGACTGCTCAGTCTGCTTCCGAATCTTCCTCATTCCCTTTACGCTTTCTTCTCATTGAGCCTACGACCATAGACACCAGATAGATAGCAGCCGCAGCCACGACGAGAGTGGTAACAGTAACGACTGCAATAATTAGTACCTCTATCATTCCGGCCACGATTCTGCCTCCTTTTTACTCAGTTAGTTCGACGGGTTGCCGCATGTTCATTCGAAACTTATCCTTGGGCCTGCAAGATTTCCTGGGCTCGCGCCAGCAGTGACTCGCGGGTGTTGAGCGCCGGGTCTTCGATAACCTCATCCAGCAGCTTGGCCAGCAGCCGTCCCATACCAGGGCCGGGCTCGACGCCGAGGGTCATCAGGTCATGGCCATCGATCGCAAGTTGATGGGTCGAGTGGACAAGCTGCTCGCTTTCCTGCAACTCATGGTAGCGCCGCTCTATCTCGGCGACGCTGGCCAGGCGCGCCTCGCGGTACTGCTCGGCGACCGATCCAGCGTCAGCATACTTCAACTGCAACAGCACAGGAAAAAGCTCCTCGCTCACGCTGGCGACGGCGCGGCGGATGCTCGCGTCGGTACTGCCGACCTGCCGGTCATGCTGCAGGACCAGGGAGCAGACTTCATCGGTGAGCTGGCCTGAGAACTTCAGGCGGCCCATGATCTCGCGCGTGATCTCAGCACTGTAGGCGGGATGGCTGTAGAAGTGGTCGATGCCGTCTTCGCGATGAAAACGCGCACGGGGTTTGCCGACATCATGGAAGAGCGTGGCCAGGCGTACGCGCAGGTCGGCGGGGACCTGGAGGCAGGCGACGATGCTGTGTTCTCCTACGCTGTATTGGTGAAAAGGGGTGTTCTGAGGCGTATCGAGCATAGTCGTGAGCTCAGGGAGAAACTGGTCGATAACCTTGTGAGGCATTGCCATGAGGGTACGCGGATCGGCTAACAGCAGTTTTGAGAACTCGTCGCGAATGCGCTCGGCGCTGATGTGGCGCAAGAGCCCTGCCTGTCGCACCGTTGCGTCGCAGGCCGCAGGATCAAGCGCAAACCCAAGCTGTGCGGCAAAGCGCCAGGCGCGCAGGATCCGCAGGGGGTCTTCGGCAAACCGCGTATCAGGGTCGCCGACGCAGCGAATAAGACCCGCATGCAGGTCCTGTGTGCCATCGAACACGTCAAGCAAGCCTCGCTGCGGGTGGTAGGCCAGCGCGTTGATCGTAAAGTCACGGCGGGAGAGGTCATCTTCAATGCAATCAGCAAACCTGAGTTCGTCAGGGTGGCGGAAGTCGGTATAGAGGCCTTCGCAGCGAAACGTGGTGACCTCGATCGTCATGCCTTTACCGGTCACGACGACGGTCCCGAAGCGTACGCCCAGCCCACAGTTCGAGCCGGGAAAGACGGCGGCAATCTGTGCGGGGCGCGCGGCGGTCGCGATGTCATAATCGTGCGCAGGTTGCCCCAGCAGCAGGTCACGCACGGCGCCTCCGACGACCCAGGCGCTAAACCCAGCTGCCTCAAGCGTCTCAAGTACCCAGAGCACATTATCGGGAAGCGTGATATCCATACTTGCTAGTGTAACCCACTTTGTTCCCGGGATGCGGGGATCACGGAGGGGTAAGCGCGGCCTTTGCAGGCCTGCTCACCTCGACGTATCGTGAGATGTGCTAGAGTGAATACCTGAAAGAGACATGAGGGGAAAAGGAATGGACGCCCGACGCGGTTTCCTTTAATGCTTTAACAGCTAGGGACTTTATGTTACATGCGATCATAAGCTACTTCAGCCAGCAGTCAGGAGCGTTCTTTCTCGCGCTGATCGAGCATGTAGGAATCAGTGCTTTGTCCGTCTTTATCGCTGCTGGTATCGGCGTACCTGCGGGTATTCTGTGCGCTCGTGATCGTCGGGTGCGCGCGGTGGTGACGGGTGTATTTGCGACCCTGCGCGTCATCCCCAGTCTAGCGGTGTTGTTTCTCTGCGTGGTGCTGCTGAAAGTCACCGGTTTGTTCCCAGCGGTGTTAGCGTTGACGATCCTGGCCCTGCCGCCGATGCTCATCAACACAACGATTGCGTTCTCTACGCTGCCAGCGGCGATTGTCGAGGCGGGAGTTGCCATGGGGATGAGTCCGGCGCGCGTGTTCTGGCAAGTGAAGATCCCTTTGGCAATGCCGCTCATATTTACGGGTTTGCGCACGGCGATTGTCGAAGTTATCGCCAGCGCAACGCTGGCTGCCTATATCGGCGCTGGCGGCCTGGGTACGATCATCTTCACGGGCTTTCAATTGATGGATAACAGCTTGCTGGTGATCGGCGGCGTGTCGGTCGCCTGCTTATCACTGGCCACGGGCTGGTTGTTGGGTCTTCTGCAACGGCGAGTGCTGCGTTTTCAACACCCGCGCGCTGCTACGAACATAAGGAGGGATCGCATGAAGAATATCCGCCGCGCTCTGCTCGTAACGTTGGGCGTACTTACCCTCATAAGTACACTGGTCATTGCGGGCTGTGGCTCGAAAGGAGCGGGGACCACGACGTCTGCTTCTGCCCCGATCCGTGTGGGCAGCAAGAACTTCACAGAGAGCCTGATCCTAGGCAACCTGTATGCTGACGCGCTTGAGGACAACGACTTGAAGGTCGACCGGAAGCTGAACCTGGCTGATACCGTTGTCCATACCGCTCTTACTGGCAATCAGATCGACCTGTATCCGGAATACACCGGTACGGGGCTGCTCAGTATCCTCAAGCTGCCGCTGCAGACCGACCCGCAGAAGGTTTATGACACGGTCAAGGCAGACTATCAGCAGAAGTGGAACATCGTGTGGCTTGATTATGCGCCCGCCAATGACAGCCAGGGCCTGGCTATCACGAAGGCGGCGGCTGATAAGTACGGGATCACTGATATCAGCGATCTGCAAAAACACGCCACCGAGCTGCGCTTTGCCACGCAAGGCGAGTTCGACCAGCGCGCTGATGGCCTGCCTGCGCTAGCCAAAGCCTATGGGCCGTTCAAATGGAAAAGCGAGAAGATCTATGACACGTCGCTTCTGGCAACCGTGATGCTTAACGGCCAGGCTGACGTGGCGCCGCTTTACACCACAGCGGGTGACCTGGCTAATCCCAAGCTGGTCGCCCTGAAAGATGATAAGCAGGTCTGGCCACCCTACAATGTGGCCCCGGTCGTGCGAGGCGCCGTGCTGAAGGCGCATCCGACGATTGCAACGATCTTAAACTCCGTCGATAAGACACTGACCACCGAGAAACTTACGGCGCTTAATGCGAAGGTCGATGTCGATAAGCAGGAAGCGGACAAGGTTGCCAGTGATTACTATGCCAGCATCCGGGCTCAGGTGCGTGACGACTTGTCGGCAACGAGCGCAGAGTGACAAACAGTACCTGGTACCTTTTGTCATAAAGTAGGAATTGAAAGGGAAGTAATGACCATCGCACTTGAATTTCAGGATGTAAGCAAACGCTTCGAGGGAGCGACCGAGCCTGCTGTCGATCACGTGTCGCTGTCAGTCGAGACGGGCGAGCTCATCACGATCGTCGGGACCTCGGGCGGAGGCAAGACCACGTTGCTCAAGATGATAAATCGCCTCTATGAACCTGATAGCGGACAGATCCTGCTCGCCGGGCGTGATGTCATGCAGCAGGATCCGGTGCAACTGCGTCATGGGATAGGTTATGTGATCCAGCAGGTGGGGCTTTTTCCCCACATGACCGTTGCGCAGAATGTGGCGGTTACCCCTAAGCTCCTCAAGTGGGACCGCGCCCGCACCAGCGCGCGCGTGATCGAGCTGCTGGAATTGGTCGGGCTTGATCCCGCAGAGTTCTCCGCGCGCTATCCGTCACAGCTGTCCGGTGGGCAGCAACAGCGGGTAGGTCTGGCGCGCGCGCTGGCCTGTGATCCGGCGGTGATGTTGCTCGACGAGCCTTTTGGCGCAATCGACGCAATCACACGCACGGGGCTGCAAAATGAGTTACTCAGGATCCACGCGGCGCAGGGCGCGACCTACTTGTTTGTCACGCATGACATCCGCGAGGCCTTCAAGCTGGGTACGCGGGTGCTTATCATGTCGAGTGGCAGGGTGCAGCAGTTTGCCACGCCACAAGAGATCGTCACGGCGCCGGCCAACCAGTTTGTCTACGACCTGCTCATGACCGCCACTGTCGAGGAGGGGGAAGAGTCGCTGCTTGATGGCGCTATCGGAGCTCCGGTCTTAAGCGCCGTATCCTAGCTCATGCTACAGTACTGGACTGATTATCATGACAAGATCCTGACCTGTTTTGGTCAGCATCTGTTGATCACGGTGCTGGCGCTCGTGGCATCGGTCGTGTTGGCGACTCTGCTCACGCTGGTACTTTTGCCTCACCGCCGCGCCTCGCAGGTGGTGGTCAATTTGCTGGGGGCGTTTTACGCGATCCCCAGCTTGGCGCTCTTTGCGCTGATGATTCCTCTTCTAGGCATCGGCCCGATCCCAGCGCTGATCGTGCTGGTGCTCTACAACCAGTTCTTACTGGTACGCAACTTCATCGATGGTTTCAGTCAGGTCGATCCGGCGCTTACTGAAGCTGCAACGGGCTTGGGAATGACGCCGCTCCAGATACTCTGGCGCGTGAAGTTCCCGCTTGCGTTTCCGGTGCTGGCGTCCGGCCTGCGCCTGGCGATGATCTCGACGATCGGCATCGCGACGATCGCTGCTGTGGTGGGCGCGGGTGGCGTAGGGACGATACTTTTTGAAGGGCTCCAGTCCCAGGATCCCGTCAAGCTGATCTGGGGGACGCTGTTAGTCGGCGGATTGGCGATCGCGGTCAACGCTGCTTTAAATGCCGTCGAGCGTGCCTCGAAATCCCGCCTTCACTACGAAGAAGCGGAGTAAACCGGGGCGTTTGCCCATTGTATGCCGGGAAAAAGGGTGAGACCGAATAAGCAGGTCACTCGAAACGGAGCTTCAGCAAGGTGCGCGCTACGTTTATGAACTGTTTGCCACGATGCCAGAAGCCAGCCAAGTCGCGCCCGGTCGCGGCGTGGGTCATCGTGGTAGGTACTTCCAACAGACGCATTCCGTGTCGCAGGGCACGCACGGTCAGCGCCACCTCGACGCCATAGCCGTGCGCGAAAGGCCGTATCTGGTCCAGGCACTCACGGCGCACGCAGCGCTGCCCCGAGAGCGGGGCTTCAGCTTGCCAGCCCCCGCCCATTGAAGCGATACCCCAGCGCGCCAGCCCTTTGACCAGGCCGAAGCCCGCTTTGCCTGCAGGCCGGGGGAACTGCGCGATGGTCATGTCAGCAACGCCAGCCAGAACAGGAGCCAGCAGCGTGCCAGCTTCGCCAGCGCTGATGCCGAGGTCACCGTCAAGCAGCAGGATGATGTCGGCGTCCTCGGCGAACTTCGCGCCATATTCCAAGGCGGAACCTTTGCCGCCTGCGATGTTGATGAGCGGCTTGTCGTTTTCGATATCAGGATTGCTGCCACCGCTCAGCCGATTACGCAGGCGAAACACCTTGGCGCCAGCTTCCTCGGCCAGGCGGGCGGTGTCATCCTCGCTGTTATCATCAGTGACGATCGCCCGGGTGACACCGGGAACATGCAAGGTGGCACAGACGGTGGTTGAGATCCGCTCAGCTTCGTTGCGCGCAGGGATCAGGGCAACGATGACCGGAGTGTCTTCGGCAGACTCCGGTGTGGCGAGCAGGTCGCCGTCCTGGGACGGCAGGGGCTCCGCGCCCGCCACGCCCGTCACGCTTGTCACGCCTGGCCTCCGCCTCTGCCGATGCCGAACTTCCGGCCGAACTTCCGCCCGATCGAGCTCAGTACGCTCAGCTCCTGGACGCGCAGCAGCCAGATCAGGGCAAACGCGACCACCAGTCCGCAGAGGCCAGCGCCAGCGATCGTGATAAGCGCAGCGATCCGGCCGCCTCCCAACGCGTTTACCATCAGGCGCTGCAGGAAGAAGGTGACGGCGCCACCCACAATGCTGGCAAGAGCAGCCTTACAGAACACGACGACAAAGCTCTTGATGTCAAACGCTCCGACTTTCTTGCGCATCAGGAATAACAGGCTGGTAAACAACAGGATGTAGAAGATCCCGTCAGCGATGGGGATACCTACGTAGCCAAAGCCTTTCCACGCGCCGATCCCGGTCGTCAGTATAAGATAGCCGCCCGCCTGAAACACCGTTGCCGCAAGGTTGGCGATCGCGACCGTCTTGGTGTCCTTAAGCGCATAGAAGCTGAAGATGATAAATATCATCACCGCCCGAAATACGAGCGAGACCGACCAGTACTGGAGCACATGGGCGACTATAGGGACATCGTGGGCGGTGAACTTTCCCGCGAAGAGCGAGATGACCTGGGTGGAGAGCGCAAAAAGCGCCGCGGAGGTCGGCAGCATCAACAGGGCTGTTGAGCGCAGACCGCTTGTCATGGAGAGTTTAAAGTTGCGGATATCCTTGCGGGTGGCATAGGTCGACATCTCTGTATAGAGCGCCGTGGTCAGGGCGACTGATAAAATACCGTAGGGCAAATTGACCCAGGTGTTGGCAAAGTAGATGATAGCTGCGCCGGATGCCGAGATGCTGCTGGCGGCCGTGGTTTGGAAAGATGAGGCAACGAGGTTGGTCAGCGTGTAAATAACGGCCGGTATAGCCAGGATGATCATGCGGCGCACATCACGGTCATGCCAACCTAGCTCAAAGTGATAGCGGAACCCCGACTTGAGCAGCGAGGGGACCATGACGGCAAACATCGCAAATACACCAAGTGTGGTGCCCACGCCGAGCACGACCTTGATTGAGGTGGTGAGTACGTTGCCGTGCGCGGTGATCGCAAAACCGACCCAGAACATCACGGCGATAACGACGACATTGTTAAATATCGACCCGACGGCCGGCCAGAGGAACTTTCTCTGGGCATTGAGCACGCCCTGGACGATCGCGCCAAAGGCATAGAGGACGACCTGGAACGCAAAGAAGCGGAAGAAGAAGTTCGAGAGGTTGCGCAGCGCAACCGTATCTTTGGCCAGGCGGAAGGTCTGGGTCCAGATAAAGGGCTGCGGGAAAATCATACCGATAAGCGCAACGACCATGAGCGCCAGCATGGCAAGGTTCATCGCGTGGCTGGCGAAGCGCCATCCCTCCTCTTTGCCTCGTTTGGCACGGACTTCCAGAAAGACCGGAATAAACACGGCCGAAAGAATACCGCCGGCCATGAGCTCGTAGATCATGTTGGGGATGTTGTTGGCCAGGGTAAAGGCCGAGGCGGTCAGGCCTGCGCCGAGCGCCCAGGCGGTTGCCCAGACCCGGATGAAACCGGTGATGCGTGAGAATAAAGTTGCCACCGACATAATGGCGGTGGAGCGAGCGACCGAAGGCGCCTGCTCAATATCGCCGGCGCCCGCTTCACTGGCGACGAAGTCGTCGGGCAAAAGTTCCTCGGTGATAGAGGCGCCTGCTCCCTCGGTGAGAGAGGCGTTTGCCTCCGGTTCACCAGCAGAAGTTGTTCTGTCATCACTCAGTTCAGCAGCGTTATCGGGTTGGTGGGTAATAGAGACTCCTTTTCACAGTGACCGTTATCATAATAGCGCATGGCGCCGGGCGCCCTTATCTGACCGTTGGCTTTCGTTGTCGGCGTGTTACACATCCTGTCAGGGCCTTACGCTATGATAACTATGATGAAAAACAGTGGTTTTGGTCACTGAGGATCGCGAGGTGAGGCAGACAAGGATGAGCCTTCAGATGAAAGCACCAGGCAGGGCTTCGCGGCTCGCCACAAGCGTGCTCGCAGTTCTCCTGTCGGTCAGTGTTATTGTTGGCGCGGTACCTGCCAGCGCCCAGGCGGCTACGAAAGCCAGCTCTCTGACCACCGTCGCAGGTGCTTCATCTGCAGAGGTGGTACTGATCCTGGCGCCCTATGTCACCTGGGATGATATCAGCGCACAGAAAACGCCGACCCTTTGGCAGGCCGCACAAAACGGACTGATTGCCAACATCAACGCATGCAGCCTCGATACTGACTCATCGGTGCTGGCAGAACGCGCGTTGACCTTGGGTGCGGGGGCCCCTGTGGTTGCCGACCCCTCAGCACTGAGCGCTTTTGGTCGTAACGAGACCCTTGAAGGGGATCGTGTTGCCGATATCGTTCCGTCCTATCTCCAGGCGCCGCTCGGCGAGAACACTATTGCCTATCTTGGCCTGCCGCGCATTCTCAAGTCCAACGCTTCCAATAAATATGACGCGTCGCCAGGGCTGTTGGGGCAGACCATTCAGGATGCGGCAGGAGCTACGGCAGCTATCGGAAACTCAGATTTTCAGCCGGGGTCAGCACCCGGTGTAAGGGAGCGCCCGGCTGCGATACTTGCTATGAACGCGGATGGATATGTACGTTACGGGGACGTTTCTGAGGATCTTCTGGCCAGCGACGAAGGAGCGCCTTTTGGCGTGCGTAGCGACGCTGGCAAGCTTGCCCAGGCGATGGCTGCCACTGCCGGCGACATCAAGGCTTCAGGAGCAGCGAAAAGCTTTATCGTGATCGATCCGGGCGATCTGTACCGAGCGCAACAGGCGAGTGCTGACGTCTCGCCTGATGTCGCCGGCCGCCAATGGGCTGATGCGCTAAGCAGCCTGGATGGGTGTTACCAGCAGGCGCGCAGTACCTGGCCGGCGGCAACGATCATCGTAACCTCGCTGGCCACGCGCGACCGGGCGTTGGGCGGTGACAGCTTTGGGCCAGTGATCGTCTCTCCGCGCCCTTCAAGTCCGGCAACGGAAGGCGGGCTGCTCACCTCTGCCTCGACGCACCGTGCTGGCCTGGTGACCGATAATGACCTCAGTGTTTCCGTGCTCGAGATGCTGGGTCTCAAAGCGCCGATCAAGATGATCGGGTCTCCCCTAACAGCTGTTCAGGCTTCGACGGGCGCCGCCTCAACGCTTGCAAGCCGTATTGCACAACTGAAGCGGGTAAACGCGACGACGGTCTCAGTCGAAGCAGTACGCAATCCTGCTATCAGCTCGTTTGTGATCGCGACTGCCGCCATTATCATACTGGGGGCAGCTTTTGCCTTCTTTGCTGGCCGCATACGTTTCCCCCGGGTAGTATGGGCGTGCAAACACCTCATGTATGCCGTGATTTTGTTCGTCCTGGCGATACCGATCGCCAACTGGCTCATGTTCTTTGTTTATCGTTGGCCAGGGTCGCCAACGGCGGTGGTCGCGGAGTTTTTGGGCGTTGCGCTCGCTTTGTGGGTAATCCTGTGCCTGATCACCTGGAAAGGTAACAGGCGGTTGCCGTTGATCGTGCTTATCGCTCTTACGGCTTTCGTGATCATAGGTGATCAATTCATGGGCGCCTCGACAACGTTCACCAGCCTTCTCGGGTATTCGCCGATCGGGGCCTCACGTTACTATGGCATGGGTAATGAAGCTGCCGCCATCCTGGTCGGCGCGATCATGATGGGGTGCGGTCTCCTGGCCGATCAATATGCGGACAAGCACTGGATGGTGTATTTCAAACGCTACGGAATCGCGTTGCTCGGATTGCTGGCCGTGATCGTTGCGGCGGCGCCCCCGCTGGGCGCCAACGCGGGCGTCGCCATCTGGGCGACGATGGGCTTTATCGTACTCTGGACTTTGCTCAACGCAAAACGATTCACCTGGAAGAGCGTCCTGGTAATGATTGGAGCCGTTGTGGCTCTCATAGCTCTTTTCATTCTGGCTGACCTGTTTCTGCCGGGCGAGGGTACGCATCTGGGCCGCCTGGTGACCGACATGATGCAGGGCGGGCCCGCCGAGCTGTGGATCATCGTCATTCGCAAGATCGCGATGAACCTGCGGACGTTTACCTATATCTGGTCATATCTCCTGGTAGCGATCATCGTTTATCTTATCGTGGTCGCTGTGCGTCCTACCGGGGGCTTTGCAGAGACAATGAAGCACAACCCAGCTTTTCGCAAGGCGATGATCAGCGTTCTGGTGACCGGCATCATCGCGTTTTGCACTGAGGACAGTGGTATCGTTATGCCCGCCTTGATGGTAGTCTATCTGGGGACTTCGCTCGTATGGCTGATGCTTGGTTCCGTGAGAGAGCTCACCTGATCATGGGGCAACGGATCTATCAGATATTGTCTTCTCCTGGAATAGTGAATCTCTATCGCTCTCCCGGCTTTCCGATCTTGGGCAACCTGGTAATGTGCTGCATCATCTTCGTATGCTGCGGCCTGTTTCCGGCTGTGCTCTTGCATGTTCTTATGAAAGCTTTCAGGAAACGATCATTCGGACAGGTGAGGAACTATGCGGGCCGCACGGTGCCCTTGGGGCTGGGATTCATCTGGCCTTTGTGGGCGATCGGGCTGGTAAGCCTTTCGCTGGTTTTTCGCACGGTTTATCTGCTGTTTGACCGGATGGGGCACCGGTTAAACATGCTAAGCCCTTTTTTAACGGGGTATGCCCAGGCGCCCAGTGACGCGATAGGCTTAGGTATCGCTGTGGCGGCGGTATTTGCTTTTGGCCTGATCGATGATCTCGGCGTGGGCACGCCTTCGAAGGGGTTCAAAGGCCACTTGAAGGCGCTCTTGCAAGGTCATCTGACGACCGGATTGGTGAAGTTGATCGGCATTGGGGCAACCGCGCTGCTTTTTGCCTGGTATCTGTGGGGTGGTAAATTCTACGGGGCCATCTGGGCTCAAAGCGGCGGGAACAGGGTGATGCTCGTAGTTTTGCTGACGGGGTTTTCCCTGGCGCTGTGCGCGAACTTCGTCAATCTCTGTGACCTGCGACCCGGGAGGGCGAGCAAAGTCACCCTGCTTTTGCTGGTGGGCGGGTTTGTCTATCGTCTGGTTATCTCGTGGATCGCGTCGGGCCATGCCTTATCCGGGGGACTTCTTTTCCAGTCGTTCTTGTCGCAGGTCAGCTATTTTCTTATCTTCCTGCTTCCTGTACTTGCAACGATGCGCTATGACCTGCGCGAGCAAGGTATGCTCGGTGATGCGGGCGCCAATCCTGCGGGATTTATCGCCGGGGCCTACATCGTTACCACGCTCGGCCTTTCCGGCCTTATAGTTTTCCTCCTGATCATGCTGGCTCTCAATCTCATCAGCGAGAAAATCTCATTTTCTCGGGTGATTGAGAAAAATCCGTTACTCTTATGGCTCGACCAAATAGGTAGAATAAAAACAGGGAGAACTGACCGCGAAGAGGAGAACACCGACTGATGTTGAAAAAAGGAGTTGCGTAGATGTCTAAGCATATCTTTGTTACCGGAGGCGTTGTTTCCTCCCTCGGAAAAGGCATCACCGCAGCTTCACTGGGGCGCCTTCTTAAATCGCGCGGTTACAGCGTCACTATGCAGAAGCTGGACCCCTATCTCAACGTCGACCCGGGTACGATGAGCCCGTTTCAGCATGGTGAAGTTTTTGTTACCGAGGACGGGGCGGAGACCGATCTCGACTTGGGGCATTATGAACGCTTCGTCGATGAAGCGATGACCCAAAACAGCAATGTGACCTCGGGTTCGGTCTATGACACTTTGATCCAGCGCGAGCGTCACGGTGACTTCCTGGGCGGTACCGTCCAGGTCGTGCCGCATGTTACCAATGAGATCAAAAGCCGCATCCAGCGGCTCGCGGAAGAAACCGGCGCAGACTTCGTCATTACCGAGATCGGCGGGACAGTCGGCGATATCGAATCCCTGCCGTTCATTGAAGCCATTCGCCAGATGCGAAACGACGTGGGGCGCCACAATGTCTGCTATATCCATGTGACGCTCGTGCCGTTTCTTAACGCAAGCAAGGAGCTTAAGACCAAGCCGACCCAGCACAGTGTCCAGGAGCTCCGCAGTCACGGCATCCAGCCAGACGTCATCGTCTGCCGCGCCGACCACGAGCTTGACAAGTCTCTGCTTGACAAGATCGCCTTGTTCTGCGACGTTGATGAGGACGCGGTTTTTACCGCTTTAGATGCGCCGAGCATCTATGCTATTCCGGGTATCCTGGCAGACCAGGCCTTCGATGAGCGCGTGCTGAAGGTTTTTGATATGGAGCCCCGAAAACTCGATCTGAGCGAGTGGACTAACTATGTGGTCAAAGCGGCTTCCCTGACCGAGCATATCCGTATCGCCTTGGTGGGCAAGTATGTCCAGCTGCCTGACGCCTATCTTTCGGTGCATGAAGCGCTGACTCACGCGGGAGTCTTTCACGATCGCATTGTTGATGTCTACTGGGTCGATTCTGAGGACCTGACACCCGAGCAGGTGGCGGCCAAGCTTGAGGGTTTTGACGGCATTCTCGTACCGGGTGGCTTTGGCTACCGGGGCGTCGAGGGCAAAATCGCCGCGGCCAAATATGCCCGTGAGAACAAAGTCCCTTACTTGGGGATCTGCCTCGGGATGCAGATCGCCGTGGCGGAGTTCGCTCGCAACGTTGCAGGGATGCCTGGCGCCAACTCGACCGAGTTCGACCCTGAGACGGCTTACCCGGTAGTGGCGCTCATGAGCGAGCAGGAGGCGGTGACCGACATGGGCGCGACCATGCGCCTGGGCGCCTACCCGCATGCGGTCAAGGAGAACACGTTGGGCTTTGCGGCCTATGGCAGCACTCAGGCAAGCGAGCGGCACCGCCATCGTTATGAAGTGAACAACAAGTACCGCGCCCAGTTGGAGGAAGCAGGCCTGGTCATCTCGGGGACCTCCCCGGATGGAACACTCGTAGAGATGGTCGAGCTCTCTGATGAGGTCCATCCCTGGTTTGTAGGCAGTCAGGGCCACCCGGAGTTCAAGTCGCGCAGCACGCGCCCGGCGCCGCTCTTCCGTGATTTTATCGGAGCAGCCGTGGCCTATCATAACAAGCGCGCGGGGGAGTAGGCATGACAAAGTACCTGACCCTTTGTCATCATTCAGTTTAAGGGATTCACTATGCGTTTAATTTGGACTACCGTTACTGCTGTCACCGCGCAGCGTGAGGGTGTGCAGGAACTTGAAACGGGCGAGGGTCCCGCGCTGAGCTATCCCGCGCTGACAGGGGAGTGTGCGGTGGGTGAGCGCGTGCTGGTCAACACGACTGCGCGTGATCTGACGTTGGGGACTGGCGGGGTCGACTTCGTGGTAGCTCGGGGTCATGCGGATGATGGCGTGGCTTTCGAGGAAGCGGACACTCCCGCTGACGGCCACATCATGAAATTGCGTTATACGCCGCTGCAGCGCAACGTGCTGGCGGTCGAGTCTCAGGAGTCGCCCTATCATAAGGTCATGGGACAGGTCGATTCCCTTGAGGGTATCCCCGTGGTCTGCTGCGGCCTGCACAGCCAGGTCCCGCTGGTGGCCGCCGCGATCAAACAGGTCGACTCGAGCCTGCGCGTCGGTTACGTCATGACCGACCAGGCGGCGTTGCCGCTCGCCTTCTCAAAACTGGTGGCGCAGTGCCGTGACCTTGAACTGCTCGATGCGACCCTGACCTGTGGGCAAGCTTTTGGCGGGGAACTTGAGGCAATCAATCTCTATTCAGGGCTTCTGGCGTCGTGCCATGTGCAGGGCTGCGACGTCGTTATCGTGAGTAGTGGACCGGGACTGGCCGGTACGGGGACGCCCTTTGGGCACACGGGTATTGCCCAGGGCGAAGCGATCAACGCGGTAGGAGCATTGGGTGGCAACCCGATCGCTTGTCTGCGAATGTCGTTTGCTGATAAGCGCGAGCGCCACCAAGGCATCAGCCATCATTCGCTTGTGGCGCTGGAGCGCATAGCCGCAGTGCCAGCGACAGCGATGATCCCGTATCTTGAGGGTGAGCAGCAAGCGCGCGTCGAAGCACAGCTTGAAGCCTTCCGGTCACGTGTTGAACACTACTTCGCCCAGTTGGAACAGTCAGGTTTCTCTGAGGAGGCGTTGAGGGGGCTTCAGGTCACGACCATGGGGCGCGACCCGGCTGACGATCCCGTGTTTTTTGAAGCCGCATTCGCCGCAGGCGCTGCAGCTGGCGGCATGGCGCGCTTTGTCGAGCCGCCTTCCTGCGTGAAGTCAGCTCCCCGCATTGACTTGGATTTAGACGAATAGGCAATGCGCTGAACTCACGCTGAGGTCGTTCTCGCGGAAGTTCGCTCCTGTTTTCTCTGCTCTGAACCAGCTCTGTTGCGCTATACTTAGGACAGCTTTTATCACGTATCTGTACGCAAGAGAAAGGGTATATTGATGATTATCGGCGTACCAAAAGAGATCAAAAACAATGAGTCTCGCGTTGGCTTGACTCCGGCGGCTGCCGCTGACTATGTCGCTCATGGTCATAAGGTCATGATCGAGACCCACGCGGGCGAGGGTTCTTCCTTCCCGGATGAAGACTACACGAAAGTTGGCTGCGAAATACTGCCAACTGCTGCCGCCGTCTTCGAGGCGGCAGAGATGATCGTTAAGGTCAAAGAGCCACAACCGCCCGAGATCGCCATGCTGCGTCCGGGACAGATCCTTTACACTTACCTGCACCTTGCTCCGGATCTTCCTCAGACCGAGGGTCTCATCAAGAGCGGCGCCGTCTGCATCGCTTATGAGACCGTCGAGCTTCCTAATCGTTCGTTGCCGCTGCTGGCGCCGATGTCAGAAGTCGCCGGGCGTATGGCCTCCCAGGTAGGCGCCTACTATCTTGAGAAAATCAATGGTGGACGTGGCATCCTCATGGGCGGCGTTCCAGGTGTCCCGGGCGCTAACGTTCTCGTGCTGGGCGCCGGCGTGGTCGGCAGTAACGCGGCTTATGTCGCCAAGGGCATGGGCGCCAAGGTGACGATCGCCGATGTCAACGTTGATCGCCTGCGCTATCTGACCGACTGCTGGGGCGACGAGATCACCACGCTTTACTCCTCGCGCGGCAATCTGCTTGAAGTGCTGCCTGCCGCCGATCTGGTCATAGGATCTGTGCTGCTGCCGGGCGCAAAGACCCCGTGGCTGGTGCTCAAAGAGGACCTGAAGATCATGAAGAAGGGCTCAGTCGTCGTCGACGTTTCTGTTGACCAGGGTGGCTGCATCGAAACGACGCATGCCACCACCCACGCCGATCCTACTTTCTTTGTTGATGACGTGCTGCACTATGGCGTGGCTAACATGCCGGGAGCCGTGCCGAACACTTCGACACGCGCCCTTAACAACGCGACGCTGCGCTATGGCCTGGCGCTGGCCGACAAGGGCTGGAAGAAAGCCCTGGCCGGTGATCCGGCGCTGGCATTGGGCGCCAATGTCATCGAGGGCAAGGTCGTCTACGAAGAGGTCGCAAAGACTCATGGCCTGGAGTACACGCCCTTAGCAACATTTCTTGCGTAAACGCGCCTGAATAGTCAATTACTACAGACGACAGGGCCCGGGTTACTCCGGGCTCTGTTTTTGCGTTAGCATAAGTCCATGGAAATCTCAGACGCTCTCAAAGAATACCTGGCTCATCTGCGTGTCGAACGAGGATTGTCAGCCAATACACTGGCAGCATACGAGCATGACTTGAACGGGTATCGAGCTTTCCTTGGACAACGGGGTCCTACTACTCTGGATGATGTTACGCCCGAAGACGCCGAAGCACACATCGCTGCACTTCGTGCATCCGGGCTAGGCGCCTCTTCTTTGCAGCGCCATCTCTCAGCGCTAAAAGGGTTTCATAAATTCTGTCTGCGTGAGTCGCTGACTCAGAACTATCCTCTGCGGACATTGCCACGCCTGAAACAGGTGCGAAAGCTGCCGACAGTACTGAGCATTGATCAGGTAGCTCGCCTGCTTGAAGCATGCGATCCGCAGGGCGATCCGCTTGCCCTTCGCGACCGCGCTCTGCTGGAGCTGCTCTATGGTTCCGGCCTGCGTGAATCCGAGATCTGTGACCTGAAACAGGATGACCTGGATTTTGGGGATGGTGTCGTGCGGGTCATTGGTAAAGGCAACAAGGAGCGCCTTGTACCTCTCGGCTCTGTCGCGGCGCAGTGGGTACGGCGTTATCTGGACAAGGGGCGCACGCACCTTCGCCCCAAGGGCAGTGTGGCGCCGGTAAGTGACCGGGTCTTTCTTACCAGCAAGGGCAAGCCGCTGTATCGGCAGGTGGTCTTTGTTGTGGTGCGCGATGCTGGCGAGCGGATCGGCATCAAGGGGCTTCATCCCCATACCTTGCGCCATTCGTTCGCGACTCACTTATTGGAAGGGGGGGCTGACCTCCGGGTGGTCCAGGAACTCTTAGGCCACGCCGATCTTTCCACCACGCAGATCTATACTCACATTGACCAGGCACGGCTACGCGAAGCATACCTCCATGCACACCCCCGGGCGCGCCTGAATGCCCACTGATATTGTTGTCGCGCGGCTTGAGTAGCGTTGTACGCTACGCCCCGCGACGCCTCGTCAATGAACATTCATTTCGCGCCCGCGCGCCTGAATGCCCACTGATATTGTTGTCGCATCTGAGTCGCGCATGAAAAAGCCCGCTGGAATCAGCGGGCTTTTAAAACTCTGAACAGGGCGAGCTACTTCTTAAGTTTAGCTTTAAGCGCCTTCTTCGCTGCCTTTCTTTCCTGACGTGCTTTCAGGTTCGCTTCGTAGGCTTCGTCCGCGGGCGCCGCTTTTTCAGCTTCCTTAAGATTCCTTGCGGCATACCAACCGACGGCGACAGCAACAACCAGCATCAAGAACATGATGACGTATAAGAACGTGTTCAAGATAATCGGAATATTACTGCTAAAACCCCAGTGCACCATAGTGAACCTCCAAAACGATGTGTTGCGTTCCGTATCCATTGTAAGGGCAGTTCCCCCCGCACTGCAAGCTCCTGACGATAAAAGTTTTCACGTGTTCTGATTTGACCTCAAAAGGCCAACGTCTGAAGGCCCATCCAAGCGTGACATCCTCAGGTGATCTGAGCCCCTAAGTGGGGCATGATGCGTGGTAAGTGGGAGAAAATGGTAAATAAGTATTGTATTTGGTCATAAAGTGGGATATTATAGATGAAATCGCCCGGATAGCCAGGTGATTGATTACCGTCGGTAGAACCGGCGCAAAGAGGAGAGAAAGGCAATCAGCACCGCATCATGTTCTTCGGAACCTACGAACATACGATGGACAGCAAAGGGCGCGTATCCTTACCAGCGCGTTTTCGCAACAAGCTTGGCGAAGAAGAGATCATCCTTGTGCGTGGCTATGAGCATTGCCTGTGGTTGTTCAAGCTGGCCGACTACGAAACCTTCCTTGCGCAGTTCAACGACACGGTCTTTGATGAGCGTAAGCGCCGGATGCAGCGCTGGTTTACCAACGGCGCGTTTGATGTTGAGATCGATACGGCCGGACGTATCAGGGTCCCGGCGAGCATGCAAAGCTATGCTGGCCTGGGCAAGGCGATCACGTTCACGGGTAACCAGGACCGCATCGAATTATGGGATCCCTCGGAGCACCAGAGCTATCTGGACTCTATCGATATTGATGAGTTGACCAACGAACTGGTGGCCGACGGGATATTGTGACCTTGACAACTGGATATGCCCATACTCCGGTGATGACCGCAGAGGTCAGCGAGTATCTGGCGCCTGAGGCCGATCACATCGTGGTCGATGCGACTGTGGGGGGAGCAGGCCACGCGGTCTTGCTCTACCAGCGCCTGGGAGCGCGGGGTTTCTTTGTTGGGATTGACCAGGACACACGCGCTTTAGCCGCGGCTGAAGAGCGCCTGGCTGAATGTGCCGACCAGATGAGAGCGGCGGGCAAGGAGCCTGCGCCGTATCGCCTGATGAAGGGGAACTTCCGCGATCTGGATCGAATGCTTGCAGGAGTTCCACTCGGATACCTCGATCGCATTCTTTTTGACATCGGGGTCAGCTCTCCGCAGCTTGATGACGAGAGCCGCGGTTTCAGCTACCACCCAGGCGCACCGCTCGATATGAGAATGGATGCCAATAGCGAGACTCTGACAGCGGCAGACATCCTGGCGCAGTCAACGGAAGCCGAGCTGGCTCGCATCCTGCGCGCGGGGGGAGAAGAACGCTGGGCGCCGCGCATTGCTCGGTTTGTCGTGAACGCGCGGGCAGAGCGCCCGCTTACTACCAGTGACGATCTGGTCGAGGTGGTCAAGGCAGCCATACCAGCGCGCGAGCGACGGGTCGGGGGCCATCCGGCGCGCCGGACGTTTCAGGCGCTGCGTATCGCGGTAAACGATGAGCTGGGCGCCCTGCAGCAGGGGCTTGACAGCGCGGTGAGGTGGCTTGCGCCCAGCGGACGCATCGGGGTGATCACCTTCCATTCTCTGGAAGATCACCTGGTCAAGGCTGACTTTGCCGCCTGGGAAGACCGCTGCGTCTGCCCGCCAGACCTGCCGGTTTGCGCCTGTGGTCGACTCAGTATCCTGCGCCCGTTGACACGCGGTGCTGTGCGGGTCAGCGATCCAGAAGCCCGGGAAAACCCGCGCGCTCGCTCGGCGCGACTGCGCGTTGCAGAGCGCACCGAGAATGCGAAGGGCTCACAAAAAGAGGCTATCCAGTAAAAGAAGAAGGCAGACGATGACCGCCGTTATCGTTAGCTGATAACAACTGAAGAACAAGGAACCGGAGAAATGAAAGGAGGTGTTCTGATGGCTGCAACAGCTCACAAGTATGTCGAGGAAGAAGAATATGTCCCGTTGCGGTTGATCCCGGGCGGCAAACCAAAGCACGGCCGGGCTACCGGAGCGACCACTGCACGCACGACACGTGACGCGCGCCATCAGGATGCGCGTCCTTTCCGCCGGGTTTTTACCGCAGTGGTTGTTGTTTGTGTTGCACTCGTGGTGCTTGGCCTGGGGCCGGTGTTCCTGTCAGCTATGGCGACCCGTGACAGCCAACAGTCGGTACTCATCAAGCAAGCCCTGGATGCGGCGAACGCGAACTCCGAACAACTGGAGATGCGGCGTTCCGTGCTTACGTCGTCCTTGCGTGTGGCCAATATCGCCACGACCCAACTCGGCATGGTGCCCTCGACCGGCAGCCAGATGACCGTCGAGCTTACTACGGTTAGCCCGCGTGTTGCAGCGGCCACTCCGAAGACGGCGCCGCGTTCTGGCTCCACGTCCACAAAAGCGCCGAGCCTGAATACCCTTGTACGCTTGACTGCAGGACAGGCCAGCGCGCTCTTGGTGGGTGATGTCGGGCTTGCCGCTACACGTTGATTTTGCTAGGGTCAGGATATGAGTTCTCGCGCCCCGAAACGACCTGCTTCTTACCGAAAGCAGCCCTCTCAGCTTTTTATTAAGTTGTTTACGGGCTGCTTTCTGCTGTTGCTGGCGGTTGCGGCCGTCCGCCTGTTCTCAGTACAGATCCTTCAGGCCAGGACGCTCACACAGGAGGCAGAGAACCAACGGATAACCCAGACGGTCACTCCGGCTCAGCGGGGGACGATCTATGATCGTCAGGGTAACGTTCTGGCCAAGTCTGTGCTGGTCTATAACGTCAGCGCAGACCCCACACTCATCAGCTCCAAGCAGGTTGTCGCCCAACGCCTCATGCAGGCTTTCGGGGGCAAAGCAGCAACCTACGAGTCGCTCCTGTCCCGTAAAGGAAGGTACTGCCTGCTCACAAAAAAAGTCGCTCCTGACGCCGTGGCCGCGTTCGAGAAAAGCGCGGAACTGAGCGCTGATGACAGCGAGTCCACTAAAGAACTCAAGCGCGAGATGCAGACCCTTGCCTTCACGCAGGATTATAAGCGGGTGTATCCGTCGGCGACGGTCGCTTCGCAGATCGTGGGTTTCGTGAACGCTGATGGCAAAGGGGTCGCTGGCATGGAGATGCGCTACGACTCTGTTCTGCAGGGGACTCCCGGCGTCAGTTTCAGCGAGCGTGATCAGGCAGGCAACCCCATTCCCTCGGGGATCCAGAAGACGATCGCTCCCAAACCCGGCCACGATATCATCCTGACCGTCGACAGCCAGATCGCCTACTACGCGCAAAAGCAGCTCGACGCTGCAGTCAAGGCCCATAATGCCACGGCGGGGGCGGTCGTGGTCATGAACCCGAATAATGGCGAGATCTATGCGGCAAGCTCCTCTCCGACCTTTGATCCCAACGACTTGAAGGACACCACCAATGATGCTATCCGCAATCGTGCCCTGGTCGACCTCTATGAGCCGGGGTCAACGTTTAAGGTGCTCACGCTGGCGGGTGGCCTTCAGTCAAGGATACTCAAACCAAGTACGATATTCACCGTTCCCTACAGCCTTCAGATCGGGTCACATGTGGTCAAGGATGCTGACATCCACGGGACCGAAACGCTGAGTGTGACCCAGATTATCCGGGAGTCCAGTAATGTGGGGGCGACCAGGATGGCTGAGAAGATGGGGCTGGACACATTCTATAAGAACCTTGAGTCTTTCGGGCTTGACCAGGAACCTGGGGTGGATTTTCCCGGCTCGACCAAGGGCTACCTGGCGCCGGAGAAATCCTGGTCAAAGATCCTTCTTTCGAACGCGAGCTTTGGGCAGGGGATCTCGCTGACGCCAGTTTCCTTGTCGCGCTGTGTCAGCGTAGTGGCCAATGGCGGCTCGCTCGTCACACCCCATCTGCTGGCCGATGTGCCCGCCGATCCACAGGAGAAGCCTGACTGGGCCAGCCAGAGTAAGCAGATACTGGATCCGTCAGTCTGTCAGCAATCGACCGAGATCCTGAAAGGGGTCGTCACGAAGGATCGTCTGGCCGTACCCGGTTATGTGTCGGCAGGGAAGTCAGGCACTGCCCAGATCGCCGAGCAAGGCAAAGGTTACGCGACGGGGGAGTATGCGAGTTCTTTCATCGGATATCTGCCGGCTGATAAGCCGCAGCTTCTGTGCCTCGTGGTGATCTTCGAGCCCAAGGGCGGTAGCTATTATGGCGCAGCGGTCGCAGGGCCGACCTATGCTGACATCCTGGGTTATGCTGCGGCTCAGTTAAAGATTCCCCAGGCGTCCCAGGCCACTGGCCAGGGGCAGGCGCCCCAGGCAGCGACTGGAGGAACAACTGATCATGACTAGCTCACCTGATTTCACACTTGCGGGGCTCCTGGCCGGGATCGTTGATGAGGGATGCCTGAGCGCCCTGTCTGAAGATGAGCGCACCCTGCGTGTCATGTCCCTGGCGCACAATTCACGCCAGGTCTGTCCGGGCACGCTGTTTTTCTGTATCACAGGCGCCCAGAGCGACGGCCATGACTTTGCGGCAGACGCGGTGCGTTCTGGCGCAGCTGCGCTGGTCGTCGAGCGCCTCCTGCCCGAGATCACGGTCCCCCAGGTGTGTGTTACCGACAGTCGCCATGTGTTGGCGCTTGCTGCTGACGCGTTCTTCGGGCACCCGAGCCGTCGGCTGCGCGTCACCGGCATCACGGGTACCAACGGCAAAACGACGACCGCCTATGTCCTGGAAAGCATCCTGCGGCAATCCGGGAGGACGACCGGGTTGATCGGGACGGTCGAGACCCGGATCGCAAACACTCGTGAGCCGGCCGAACGCACGACCCCCGACGCACTTGCGCTGCAGCAGTTGCTCGCGCGGATGCTTGAGGCCGGCGTGAGCGATGTGGTGATGGAAGTGAGCAGCCATGCGCTCGACCTTGAGCGTGTAGGAGCGGTACGCTTTGCCTGCACGGCATTCACGAACTTAAGCCAGGACCACCTGGATTGGCACCATGACATGGAGCATTACTTTGCAGCGAAGAAGAAGCTTTTCACTGACTATGAAGCGGCTGCACGCGTGATAAATGTTGATGATGCCTGGGGAACTCGCCTGTTTGGGGAGCTGCGCCAGTGCGACTTACGGCCGTTTAGTGTGGGCGCTCTCGCTTCGCCACAACAGGAAACCGGCGTTACGGCCCCATCGCCTGAACCGCGACTTGATCTGGCGTATGACCCGGACCAGGTGATCTATCGTGCGACAGGGACCGAGTTCAGAGTGAGTGAGCCGGATGCAGGGGACGCTACTTCCTTGATGCAGGTCCCGCTTGTTGGCTCCTATAACGTCCATAACGTGTTGGTGGCAGTGGGCTGCGCGCTCTGTCTGGGGTACCGCCTTGATGAGATCGCGCCGTTGCTTGGTCGGGTCCCCCCGGTTCCCGGGCGCCTTGAGCAGGTCAAGTCCGGCCAGGATTTCACGGTACTGGTCGATTACGCGCATACTGACGACGCGTTGCGAACAGCCCTGGGTGCGTTGCGCGGCCTGACAAAAGGGCGCTTGATCACCGTCTTCGGCTGTGGTGGGGACCGTGATCACGGCAAGCGTCCCTTGATGGGACGTGCGGCGGGTGAAGGCTCCGATCATGTGGTGGTCACCAGCGATAACCCCCGTAGCGAGGATCCTGCAGCGATCATACGTGACATCGAAGTTGGCCTGGCGCCGACGCATACCCCCTACGAGGTCATCGTCGATCGCGCGTCTGCCATCAATCGGGCGATTGCTTTGGCGGCATCAGGCGACTGTGTTTTCATTGCGGGCAAAGGCCATGAGGACTACCAGATATTTGCTGATCACACGATCCATTTCGATGATCGTGAGGTTGCCCGCGCAGCACTGGCAGCTTCAGGCTTCCAGCTGAAGGACCTTTCCTGATGTGGCGTATGACGGCTACCGAGATAGCTCGCGCCACCCGGGGGCGCATTTTCGCCGGCAGCGCTGAGGCGGTAGCCGACTCATGCGTGATCGACTCACGTGAAGCGCGGGCGGGCTCGCTGTTCGCGGCATTTATCGGGGAGCATGTTAACGGCCATGATTTTTTGGGAACAGTCGCGGGAACAGGCGCGACGATCGCTTTGGTGAGCGAGCCAGTCGAGCATCCCCCGACAGGCCTTACGCTCATCCAGGTCGATGACATGCTTCGCGCGTTGCAGGACCTGGCGCGCTACCAGCGCTCAAAGCTTGATATCCCGGTCATTGGCATCACAGGATCGACCGGAAAAACTTCCACAAAAGAGATGATGAGAGCGGCCCTGGGCAGCAAGTTCCGCGTCGTTGCGACTGAATCCAACAACAATAACGAGCTGGGCGTGCCGCTGACGGTCCTTTCTGCTGACGTGTCGACCGAGCTGCTTATCGTCGAGATGGGCATGCGGGCGCGTGGCGAAATAACCCTGCTTGCGGGGATCGTTCGCCCCCAGATCGGCGTCATCACGACGATTGGGACGGCGCACCTTGCGCTCCTGGGGAGCCGCGAGAATATCGCCCGGGCGAAAGCGGAGCTTTTCGAGGCTTTGCCCCCTGAGGGGCTGGCAGTTTATCAGGCCGGGACGCCTTTTGGTTCTTTGCTGAGCTCGGCGACCGTCGCTCAACGTTGCACGGTTGGTGTCGATCCTGAGCAAGCCGATATCGTGGCCACCGATATCTATCTGGATGATCGGGCCTGCGCTCACGCACAGGTCACGTTGCCCGGGAAAGCGAACTGCACGCTTGATCTTTCGATCCCGGGGATCCACAACATCGGCAACGCGCTGCTTGTTCTTGCTGTCGGTACCTATCTCGGCCTGGATGCCGGAGCGCTCTGCAGTGCGCTCTCCAGGATCGTTCCGGTGGGCATGCGGCTCGAGGTCATCGAAATGCCCGGCCTTGGTGTCAATGTTCTTGCCGACGCCTATAATGCAAACCCCGATTCGATGGCGGCTGCGCTTCGCAGCCTGGCGGCTTTGCAGCCAGCGCGGCCCGAAGGCCGCCGAATCGCTGTACTCGGTGACATGCTGGAGCTTGGGGAGGAGTCTGCAGACGCCCATCGTGAGGTTCTTGCGCAGGCGAAAGAGCTCGGCCTTGGGTGTCTGTTCGTTTTCGGTTCAGAGTTTGGCGCAGTAGCTCCTCATGAGGTCGCCTATGATGATATGGGTAAACTGATACGGAGCCTGTGCTCTTTTGTACGTCCTGGTGATGTAATTTTGGTCAAGGGTTCCCGGGGCATGCGCATGGAGCGGGCTATCGAGGCCTTGCAGGCAAAAGAATTGAAGGGAGACCCCTCGTCGTGCTGACAAAGCTTGCGCAGTATCCGACCTTTCAGGTCTTTTTAGCGCTTGCGGCTGCGGTCGCACTGGTAGGGCTGATCACGCCACTGTTCATCCGCCTCCTGAACCATCGCCAGATCGGGCAGCAGGTACGTGCCGATGGGCCGGCGGGGCATCTGCAGAAACAGGGAACGCCGACAATGGGCGGTGTCGTGATCCTGCTGGTGGTCGCCCTGGTCTTTGCTGGACTGACCTACTTCGCAGCGCCGGATGCTACGAACTCCTCGATCGCCAAGTTGCTCAATTATACGCAGTCGGTACGCGCTGCGGTCCTGGTACTCGTGACGACGCTTGCCTGTGGATTGCTGGGCATGATCGATGACCTTGAGAAAGTCGCCTATGAACGTTCGCTGGGCCTGAAAGCCCGCGCGAAGATCATCGGGCAGGTGCTCATTGCGGCTGTAAGCGCGGTTGTGGCGATCAATTGGGTCCACGTCAGCCCCAGGCTCCAGCTCCCCGCTACGCGGGTATTCTTAGATCTGGGGCTTATCACAACGCGGCTCTCGGTTTTCGGGACTACTATACAGCTGCCCTGGCTCTACCTGGCGTTCGCGGTTTTCATGATCGTGGCGGTCTCCAACTCAGTGAACCTGACCGATGGCCTTGATGGCCTTGCCGCTGGTATTGTTATGATCATCATGCTGCTGTTCGCGGTCGTTGCCTATGCGCAGGACTCTTTACCGGTCTCGCTTCTGGCGGGGACGATCGCGGGCGCCTGCATCGGTTTTCTCTGGTATAACAGTCATCCGGCCGATATCTTTATGGGGGATACCGGATCGCTGGGCCTGGGCGGCGCAGTAGCGGCCCTGGCGATGGTCACAAAGACCGAACTGCTTCTGCCGCTCATCGGCGGCGTGTTTGTTGCCGAGGCACTCTCGGTTATCATCCAGGTACTTGTCTACAAACGCTTTAAGAAGCGCGTGTTCAAAATGGCGCCGATCCACCATCATTTCGAGATGCTCGGTTGGTCAGAGACGAAGGTCATGATACGTTTCTGGATTATTGCGGGATCGTTCGTGGCTCTTGGGTTCGTTATCTTCTTCTTCCAGCTCAAACGTCTGGGGTGAGAGATGAATGCTTCGTCACCCTCACGTTTGCTTGTCGTAGGGCTTGGTCGGAGTGGCCAGGCGGTCGTGCGCGCGGCGCTGGCCGACCGCTTTGCGAGTAAGTTCGACGCGCTGACCCATCTGACCGTCGTGGATGGGGCTGATACGGCTGACTTGCGCGAGCAGGCTGCCGATCTGCAGCAGTATGCGGCACAGGTGAGACCTGAGCTCGAGGTTCGCACCTATCTGGGGAAGTCGACCCTGCCAGAAGAGGCAGGCAGCTTTGATCTGGCAGTCATCAGCCCGGGCCTTGCTCCTCATGATCCTCTGACGGTCTCGGCGCAGCAGCGCTCCGATGAGCTTATCAGCGAGCTTGAGTTTGCCTGGCGCCTGGCGCCTGCGACACAGCAATGGATCGCGATCACCGGCAGCAATGGGAAGACGACTACAACCATGCTCTGTGATCACCTGCTGCGCGAAGCTGGACGCTGCAGCGCGAGCGTCGGCAACATAGGCGAACCCGTGACCGACCTGTTGCGAGAGGGTCCTGTGCCGGAAATCCTGGTTGTTGAAGCATCGTCGTTTCAGTTGGAGTACACGACGAGTTTCGCTCCCCAGGCTGCTGCCCTGCTCAATGTATCGCCGGATCACCTGAACTGGCATGGCTCGCTCGAGAACTACGCTGCCGCCAAGTGCAAGATATTTGCGCATCAGCACTCCGGTGACGTGGCGCTTACCTGGGATGCGGATCCCTTCGCAGCGCTGGCGCGCACGGCGATCAAAGAGACGGGCGCTACGTCTCAGGCGATTTCGTTGCAGGCTAGTCCTCCTCCCTCGGCTTACCGGGAGGGCGGCCAGCTCTGGCTTTATTTTGACCAGGATGCCGCTCCCCAGGCGATATGCTCCGCGGCAGATCTCCAGATACCGGGGGAGCACAATATTTGCAATGCGTTGTTTGCGGCGGCGCTGGTGGCGCACTTTGGGGTGTCTCCCGAGCAGATTGCTGCCGGGTTGAAGACTTTCCGCGCGCCGACTCATCGCCTTGAACTGGTCGCAACGATTGCGGGCGTACGCTACTTCGATGACTCGAAAGCGACCAATCCGGACTCGGTCCGGGCGGCTTTGACTGCTTTTGGTCCGGGCGAAGCACATCTTTTGCTGGGTGGCAGGGGCAAGGGGACCTCGTACGAGGACCTGGCTCGCATCGCCCTGGCGAAGGTACGGGGTGTTTATACCTTTGGTGAGGAAGGCTCGTTGCTTGCGGAATGCTTTCGTACGATCCAGGCTCAGCTTGGCACGCGTGTGCCGATACGATCCTGTGAAGCGATGGTCGACGCCCTGGAATGTGCGGCGCACAGAGCGCTGCCATCTGAGGCAGTCTTGCTCTCGCCTGCGTGCACGTCTTTTGATGAGTTCAGTTCCTACGAAGAGCGCGGCGAGGTTTTTGCCGCTCTCGTGCATGAGATCACGTCTGAAGACAAGGATCCTGCAAGCGGAGCTGCTGACGAGCCGGGGGGGCGCGTATAGATGGCGGCGCGCAAGCCACAGAATGCGGACGCCACGCAGAGGCCTGAGCCGAAGCCGAAGTCAAAACGCAAAGCGCCGTTTGTTGATTTTGCCGGGGGCCCAGCGCCCCGCTATCTTCTGCTGGTCGGGGTCACGATCCTGCTTGCTATCGGGCTCCTGATGGCGTTTTCGGCCTCAAGCGGGGAGGCTGCTATCCGTGAGGTCAGTCAGCAGGGCCAGGCGGTCGCAGATCGGGCTGGCCAGGCACGCTCATTCATGGCGCTTCTTGAAGGCCTGAAGTTCTCTGCGTTTGAGAGCGGCTATATGCAGCTTCTCTATATCGTGGTCGGCATCGTGATCGCTTTCGTCATCTCGCGCATCGACTACCATATGTTCATACGCTTTGCGGTCCCTGTTGGCTTCGTTATCATCGCTGGCCTGGTCGCGGTTTTCTTGTTCCCGGTGACAATGGGAGCGCACCGCTGGATACCTATTGGCCCATTTACGATCCAACCGTCTGAACTTGCCAAACCAGTCCTGCTGGTGATCGGAGCCAGTGCGTTTACGGCCCTGCGCTCAAGAACTGCGCCGAAAGGCCGGATGGCGATCAACGACTGGATAGCCCCGGCGCTTTTTATAGGCGTCGTGCTGCTGCTCATCCTGCTTGAACCCGATATGGGTACGACGCTGATCATCTGCGTCGGCCTGGCGGGCGCCTGGCTGCTCTGTGACCTGCCGTTGCGCTTTCCGGTCGGCCTGGGGATCCTCGGAGCGTTCGTGATGACGATCCGGCTCCTCCTTTCAGGGGGAAGCTACGGGTCGAACCGTATCTCCGGCTTCATCAAGACCTGGACTTCTGGTCAGACGGCCTACCAGACCCTGCAGGCGCAGTACGCGTTGGCAGGCGGCGGCCTGGCAGGAGTCGGCCCCGGCCTCAGTCGCCAGAAATATACCTGGCTTACCCAGGCTCAAAGTGATTTCATCTTAGCGATCGTCGGGGAAGAGCTGGGGTTTTTGGGGACGTTGACGATCGTGTTGTCATTTGTGCTCATCGCGGTGTGCGGGATGCGTATCGCTTCACGCGCGAAGGATCGCCTGGGGCGCTCCCTGGCAGGCGGCGCAGTCGTCTTGCTGATTTTTCAGGCGATACTCAATATCTTCGCAGTGACATCGTTGATCCCGGTGACGGGCAAGCCTTTGCCGTTTGTGACGGTGGGGGGAACGTCGCTCATTACCAGCCTGTCATTGGTCGGGATCATCCTGTCTGTTTCCCGCTTTGGGGGCGGGCGCCCCGCAAAAGCGATCGAACGCCCCGCTTCGCACCTCAGCCTCATCATTGGCGGCGTTGACGCGCCAAGGACAAACAGGAAGCCTTCCAGCAACAAAAACTCTGGCCCGGAAAAGGGCAGGAAACCTCCCAGCAAAAAAGGCCCTGGCCCGGATAAAGATAAGCGCAAGAAGCCACCGCGCAAAGTCGCTCCTCAAAAGAAGCGGAGAGCGTCTGCGCGTGGCTCTGATAAGAAAGAAGATGAGCATGAAGATAGTCTTGAGTGGCGGTGGGACAGCGGGACACATCTATCCGGCCCTGGCCCTCGCCGCTGAGCTGAAAGCGCGCGGCCACACTCTCAGTTACATTGGTACGCCTGACGGGCCTGAGGCGAGTCTGGCGCCCGCTGCCGGCCTCGATTTCATCGCAGCGCCTGCAAAGGGTTACGATCGCAGCCGCCCTTTGACACTTCTGACCTCCAGCTTCCTCATCCTGCGCAGCGCGCTTGCGCTCCGGCGGCATTTTAAGGAGTGGCGCCCGGATGTCGTGGTCGGCTTTGGTGGCTATGTCGCGATACCGGTGGGCCTGGCCGCCCGATTCCAGAGAAAACAGATCCCCATCGTGGTGCACGAGCAGAACTCGGTGCCCGGTATGACGAACCGATTCCTGGCACGCCGTGCCCGGGTCATAGCGATCACTTATCCTCAGTCGGCGCTGCTCTTCCGCGCGCAGCGTGCGAAACACGACCCGCCGGGTTCGCATCCAAATATTGTCGTGACGGGTGATCCGGTGCGTCCAGAGGTGCTCGCCGGTGATGGCAGGCGCGGGCGCAGGCGCCTGAAAATCAAGGTGAAGGAACTCGTTCTCCTGGTCTTTGGGGGCAGTCGTGGGGCACGTCATCTTAACGAGGCGACCATAAGGGTACTTCCTGAGTTGCTAGAGCGCTATCCACAACTTCATGTCATACATGCCTCTGGCCCCGGCGAGCATGAGCAGGTGCGCTCGGCGATCGAAGAGTTGACGAGCCATGGCGGGCCCGAGGCCAAGGCGATCAAAGCCCGGTATCACTTGTTCCCCTATCTTGATGATATAGCCGATATCTTGGCTGCTGCTGACCTGGCGGTGACACGAGCAGGCGCGACCTCGATCGCAGAGGTGACGGCGCTTGGCTTGCCAGTGCTGCTGGTGCCCTATCCCCATGCAACCGATGACCACCAGACCGGGAATGCGCGTGACCTGGTGGCGGCGGGAGGAGCGCTGGCCCTGCCGGATGCAGAACTCGATGATGCCGTTTTCATGGCTACCCTGGATGAACTCTTATCAGATGCGGAGCGCCGTGATACCATGGCAAAGGCAGCGCGTCGGTTCGGACGGCCGGATGCGGCGTTGCTTCTCGCTGATTGCGTCGAAGCTGCTGCGACGATCGAGCAAAAGGATACGAACTATGACCCAACAGGAACAGCCCGGAACAAGCGGCCTTGATCGCTCACTTTCCCATGTACACTTCATCGGTGTAGGGGGAGCGGGCATGTCGGCGCTGGCGCTGGTACTTCTGGCGCGTGGTCAGGTTGTGGTAACAGGCTCGGACCTGAAGGACTCACGTTATACCCGGGCGCTGCGCGAAGCAGGCATGAAGGTCATCACTGGCCATCAGCCTGAGAACATCACTGATCCCGATGTTGTAGTCATCTCGACGGCTATCACGGACAATAACCCCGAGTTACAGGAGGCGCGTCAGCGCAACATCCCCGTCTGGCCTCGAGCGCAGATGCTTGCCTGGCTGTGCCAGGGGCGGCGTACGGTCGCTGTGGCTGGGACGCATGGCAAGACCTCGACTTCCTCTATGATAGCGGTGTTGCTCACCGAGCTCGGTTACAGCCCGGGCTTTTGTATCGGTGGCCAGATCACGCAGTTTGAGACGAACGCGCGCGCGGGCGAGGGCATCGATTTCGTGGTCGAGGCCGATGAGAGCGATCGGAGCTTCCTCTACTTGTCCCCTCAGGTCGCTGTGCTGACCAATCTTGAATCAGACCATATGGATCACTACGTGGATCTCGATGACATCAAGACGACCTTCGCCGCGTTTCTGGATCGCCTTGATCTCGAGGGGACCGTTATTGTGCATGGCGAGAGCGCAAATGCGCTTGAGGTCGCTTTGGGCTGTGGTCGGCGTGTACTGCGCTATGGCACGGGCCCTGATGATGATTATCATATCCTGGATATTGAGCAGAAGGGCTTAGGTTCGGTGTTCCAGCTTCGCTATCCCGATGGGAGCCTGAGGACGTCTCAGGTCGAGCTGCCAGGCGCTCACATGGTCGCAAATGGTGCTGCGGCCCTGGCAGTCGCCGATCTCTTAGGGGCTGATCCCGATCACGCGGCACAGGCGCTGTCAACGTTTAAGGGGGTCCATCGCCGTTTCGATATGGTGGGCATCACCGCCGATGGCATCAGGGTGGTCGATGACTATGGTCATCACCCCACCGAGATCGCGGCGACCCTTACGGGCGCGTCGCACCTGTGGCCTGGCCGGGTCGTTGTGGTGTTCCAGCCGCATCGTTATTCTCGCACCCAGGCTTTTGCCGAGGATTTCGGGGAGGCATTCGCGGCGGCAGACAAGGTGATCCTTACTGATATCTATAGCGCCGGGGAGACGCCGATACCGGGCGTGACCGGCCGGACCATCCTGGAAACGCTTCTGACTCATCACCCTCATATCGATGTCGCTTACCTGCCGCACAGGTCGGAACTGATACCTTATCTCGAAGAGAGCCTGCGAGCAGGTGACCTGCTTATCACGATGGGCGCCGGTGATGTGACCCTGCTAGGGCCGTTATTCCTGGAGCATCATGACCGGGAGCTTGGGGCGCGCTCTGCGTATGGCGCCGAGGCCGAGGCTCCGGTGGCGGGAGAGCCCGGCACAGCAAGCGCCTTGACGCCCACAGTACAGCCATAGGGAAACCTATGCGAAACGAGCGATTGTATGACGAACTAGCCTGTGTCCTGAAACAGGATCTTGATGGCAACTGCAAGCGCAACGAGGCTCTGAGTAAACATACGAGTTACCGCATCGGTGGGCCTGCGGCGCTGTGGGTCGAAGCGAACTCGCTGGCAGACGTGCGCCGGGTCCATGAGATGGCGGCTTGCCAGGGTCTCGACCTGTGCGTCCTGGGTCGCGGCACGAATATCCTCGCGTCCGATGAGGGCTATGACGGGATTTGCCTGGTGCTCGGCCCTCACTTCCGCGAAAGCGCTGTTTGCCGTGAGGAGCAAAGCCTGAGAGCAGGTGCGGGTGCCCTGCTTGCTCGCTTAGTCCAGGAAGCGCAATCCGCTGGATTATCCGGCCTCGAGTTCGCTACGGGCATTCCTGGTACGCTGGGTGGAGCATTGGCGGGAAACGTCGGCACCCGTAGCGAATGGATCGGCTCGCTGGTTCGTGAGGTCACCGTATTCGCTCAGCCGGATGGCCTGCAGCTTTTGCATGGCAGTGATATCTCCTGGCAGTATCGGGGTAGCAGCCTGCGCAATGCGGCCGTGATCCTGGAGGCGCGCCTTGCTCTGAGTCCGGGAGATCCGCGACTGATCGCCCAGCGGGTGGAGGGAGCTTTGGCTCGGCGAAAAGCGTCCCAGCCCTTATTCGTACCGAATGCCGGTTCGGTGTTCAAGAACCCCGAAGGGACGTCGGCAGGAGAACTCATCGAGAACGTGGGGATGAAGGGTGTGCGCTGTGGTGGCGCCCAGGTCTCTGAGCTTCATGCAAACTTCATCGTCAACTCAGGCGCGGCTTCTGCGCTTGATGTTACTCGGCTTATTAAAGAGATTCGTGATAAAGTACAGAATAGCTATGACATCGAACTCAAACCAGAAATCCGGTTCCTCGGATCGTTTAACGAACGCTGATGTTCGCACACAAGCTGCGTCTTCGCGCCAGCGTACGCACGTGTCGCGTCGGGATGGTACACCGCCGTCGCCCAACAGGTCAGGCGTGCATCCGGGGCGCCGGTCTCGCAAGCGCCTGGAGGTGACGAGCAGACTTGATCGGGGGACCACCCAACTGGAACATGAGGTTGGCCTTGCATCAGATCCAGCTCCTGGCAAGAAGAGACCAGCGGCAGGCAAACGGCAGAAAAAGACAAAGCAGGATCCACCTCGGCAGAAGGGTGCGCGTACAACCGGTGAGGCAAGGCGCCAGCGCTCCGCCAGGATGAGTGAAGCGCAACAGCTGGCAGAGAGAAAACGACAGCAGCGTGAGGTGCGCAAGAAGAAAAGCAGCGTACGCCGTGTGCTACTGATTATAGGAGTGGTCGCCCTTATCGCCGCATTGATCTATGGAGTGAACTTTGCGGCGCACTCGTCACTTTTTGCGGTCACTGATATCCAGGTCACAGGCAACCATCTGATGACTAAAAACGAGGTAAAGACCCTAGCTGCGATTCCTTCTGGCAGCACGACCTTGCTGCTTTCTGTGCGCAAGACTGAGAAGAAGCTGGAAGAGAACGCCTGGATCAGCAGCGCCCGTGTGAAACGGCATCTCCTGCATCAGGTCACGATCGATATTGTGGAAAGAAAACCTGCCGCCTATGTCGATAATGGCACGGGCAAAAAACAGGGATGGCTAATCTCGCAAGATGGCGTGTGGCTGGGTACCTACAACGCCGGGAACACGACGATCTCCGCCCTGGTTACAGGGGGCGAGGCACGGGCGCTTTCTTCTGAGGAGAGTTCCTCAGTCGTAACCATAAAAGACGTTGAAGATCCTCAGTTCGTGATGGGGGCGCCGAGCAAGAACGAGATGATAAAGAACACGCTCGCGATCCTGAATGGGGTCTCTCCCGATCTTCGGGCACAGATCGGAAGTGTTTCTGCTCCGAGTGTAACGGAAACCAGGCTCTACTTGAAGAACAAGGTCGAAGTTGATATCGGCGCGGCAGATCCTATTTCCGATAAGGACAAGATCATACGGGATATCCTGGAACAGCAGAAGGGCAAAGTAAACCTCATCAATGTTCTCGCGGTTGATAAAGCGACATGGCGAGGCCTTGATACTGCCAAGTAAGCCCCGCGGACACCAAAATGTTTTTTAGTGGATACACCTTCTGAACTGGGGTTATTCAAAACCCTCAAGTAATTCTTAAGGTAATTTTCCATTTGCCCTTGAGTTGTGGAAAAGTCTGTGAGAATATACTCCGTTATACCTTTAGGGTTACTCTTAAGTTTAACTTGAAGGTTTCACGAAGACAGGAAGGCAGGTTCCGGTATGCTGGATCCAGGCGCAAACTATCTTGCGGTGATAAAAGTTATCGGTGTTGGCGGTGGGGGTACCAACGCGATCAATCGAATGATCGAGGCGGGTGTCAAGGGTGTTGAGTTCATTGCTATCAACACTGACGCTCAGGCTCTCTTGATGTCTGATGCGGACTACAAGGTTCATATCGGCGTCAATCTGACCAAGGGCTTAGGGGCGGGCGCCAATCCTGACGTCGGCGCTGAGGCCGCTGAAGAGAACCGCGAAGAGATCCGTGAGGCGCTGCAGGGTGCTGACATGGTATTCGTGACGGCAGGTGAGGGCGGCGGTACCGGTACGGGCGCGGCGCCTGTTATCGCAAGCATCGCCAAAGACGAAGCTGGCGCGCTGACCGTTGGCGTGGTAACACGACCGTTCGCCTTTGAGGGACGCAAGCGCGCGCAGCAAGCAGAAGAGGGGATCAAGCGCCTTAAAGAGGCAGTTGATACGCTCATCATCATTCCTAATGATCGTTTGTTACAGGTCGCCGAGAAGAAGACCTCGATCCTTGATGCCTTCCGTTATGCCGATGACATCCTGCGCCAGGGAACCCAGGGCATCACCGACCTCATCACTGTTCCCGGTTTGATCAACCTTGACTTCGCAGATATCCGTACCGTCATGCAGGATGCGGGTACCTCATTGATGGGTATCGGTGTTGCTAATGGTGATACGCGCGCGACCGACGCAGCGACAGCGGCAATCTCAAGTCCGCTTCTGGAGTCTTCTATACAGGGCGCCGATGGCGTAATCCTCTCGATCGCTGGTGGCAGTGACCTGGGCTTGCTTGAAGCTAACGAGGCAGCGGAGATCGTCGCGAACGCCGCGAGCCCCGACGCCAACATCATCTTCGGCGCGGTCATCGACGATGCGCTGGGCGACTCGATCCGCGTGACCGTGATCGCGACGGGATTCAATGGCGCCCGTAAGACACGCCAAGGCTCGCTTTCTTTGAGCGGCGATGATGAAGGGACGCTGGGTGGACTCCCGACGTTCACGCCGATGGAAGATGATGACATTGATATACCTGCGTTTTTGAAGAAGCGCAGCTACTGACGCACCTATACATCGCCTGGCTCTGTTCCTGCAAAACTCTCGGGCACACTTGGATCCGCATTGTTTTGCCAAGCAGGCCAGGCGATATTTTTTCGTATAAAAAAATACTACTTTACAGGTAACAAAATTCTTGTATAATATTTAAATCAGCTTTGACGGAGGTCAGTAAGACGCCGTAAGTCGCTCAGAGAGTTCCCGGTCGGTGTGAGGGGCGCGATAGGCGATCTGAAATTTCCCTCCTGAGCTGCTTGGAGAAAAGCGCATAAACCTTAACGGGGTGCTGAGTAAAACAAGCCGGGTCCGCCCGTGATAGCGGGGAGTGATTGAAGGATTACTCGGTGAGGCTGCTCTCGGTGACGGGACAGCGAACAGAGGTGGTAACACGAGCACAACTCGTCCTCTGGCGTAAGCGCCGGAGGACGTTTTTTGTAGGCGTCTCCGGTCCACTCACCAAGGGCAGGTTTGGACCTGCCAGAAACAGGAGGCGCACGATGGAGTACAGGAACAAAGCAAAAAGAAAGAGCAGCGGATACGTTGGTGCATGGGCGCGACGTTTAGGGCTGCTCATGCTTGCGGTGTTGATGACAGGAGCGCTGGCTGCCTGCGGGTCATCAGGCAACAACAACGCCAGCACGCAAAATGCGGGCAAGAAAGTCTATCAGATAGGCGTCATACAATATGTCGAACACCCGGCGCTTGACGCCGCCTATACGGGCTTCAAGGAAGAGTTGGCTGCCAAAGGCTATAAGGATGGCGGCAACATCAAGCTCGACTTCAAGAATGGCCAGGGTGATACGAACAACCTCAGCACGATCTCAAATCAGTTCGTAGCTGAAAAGAAAGACCTGATCCTGGCAATCGCGACCCCAGCTGCGCAAGCAGTAGCTAACCAGACAAGCACGATCCCTATCATAGGAACCGCTATCACAGACTACGAGGCAGCCAAGTTGGTCGTCTCCAATGACAAGCCGGGGCGCAACGTTACAGGAACCTCAGACCTGGTCTCAATCGCCGACCAGATCAAGTTGGGCAAGGAGCTCGTGCCAACCGCAAAAACGGTCGGATTGCTCTACAGTTCAAGTGAAGCCAACTCGGTGGTCCAGGCTAAGCTGGCTAAGCAGGCAATCGCCGACCAGGGCATGCAAGTCAAGGAAGTTACCGTTGCCACCGTTAATGACGTGCAGCAAGCCACGCAGTCGCTGGTGGGTAAGTGCGACTACATCTACATTCCAACGGATAACACCCTGGCTTCTGCTATGAAGACGGTGGCGGGCATCACGACGCCAGCCAAGTTGGTGACGATCACTGGTTCGGATACGATGGTCGATGACGGTGGTTTCGCAACAATGGGCATCGATTACACCGATCTGGGCAGGCAGACTGCCGACATGGCGATCCAGATTCTTTCTGGAGCAAAGACGCCAGCTGACCTGCCGATCGAGTGGACCGAGAAGACTTCGGTCACGATCAATGCCGACCTGGTCAAAGCCTTTGGCATCACGGTTCCCGCGAAATATGTAGATGCGGTGAAAGCGCCCGCCACTACGAAATAAGATCAGACCGGTAAGCAGGAGAAATCGGTAGCGGGTTTCGCTGCCGATTTCTCTCTGCTATGGTTAAGAGGCTGGATTTCATATGGTATTACCAAAGGCAGAATTCGATCTGCAGAAAGGAAGGCCCGAGATAGATAGTAAAGATTACACGATCGTTGCCGACAGCTGTTGTGATATGACCCCTGAACTCAGGGCGCGGTTGAACGTGGTATCGATCCCTTTGACGATCCTGTTGGGCGAGGAGATGTTCTCTGATGATGACACGCTCGATTTCCCAGCATTTATGGAAAAGATGAAGAACTACACCGGCAAGACCACCACGGCGGCGCCCTCGCCACAGCTTTACCAAAAAGCCTACGAAGCGGCGGGGTCCTCTTTTGCGGTGACCCTCTCGTCGCAGTTGTCCGGCTCCTATGAGAGCGCGGAGCTGGGAAAAAAGCTTGCGGAAAAGGAGAGTAGCGCGAAGGTGCACGTCTTTGACTCAAAAAGCGCCACCGCCGGAGAGGTGCTGGTCGCACTTGAGGTCAAAGAGATGGTCGACGCTGGGCATCCCTGGGACAAAATCGTCTCTTCTATTGAGGACTTCATCCACTCGATGAAGACTTATTTCGTGCTGGAGAGCCTTGAGAATTTGGTGAAGAACGGGCGCATGAATAAAATAGTGGGCGAGATAGTGACGCTACTGAGTATCAAGCCGGTTCTGGGATCGGACGGAGAGGGCAATATTGCGCTGTTTGGATCGACGCGCAAGAGGCAAATTGCTGAAAAGCTTGCCAGCCTGGTGCAGAAAAGTGGCCGTGATACCAAAGGAAAGAACATGGTGATCACGCATTGCAACAACCCCTCATTGGCGGAAAAGCTGAAAGAGGTGATTGAGGCGCGCTACGCATTCAAAGAGATCCTGATCGTCGCGACCCGGGGGATCAGCTCAGTCTATGCCAATGAGGGTGGCATCGTCATGGCGTTTTGAGCGTGACAGAAGGTACTACTACCTTTTGTCACCATGGTGGTAGCAACGCAGGGTACTCATGCCTATGGCAAGTTACCCGAGGAGCAGGAGAACAAATACCATTAAGACACTTGAGACGCCAAACACCGATGCGATGATCGGAAATGCTATGTTTACTTTTCCCCGATGCGAAAAGATGAAGCAGGTGATGATCGATGCGCAGGAAATCAGTGGCATAGCTATCGCGGCAACCCAAGAAAAATAAGGGGCAATCCCGATCAATGCAAGTACAAAAAGCAGAGCGTTGATCAGAGCCTGAAACCAGATCATGACTCCAAGAGCGATCGGTAGCGCAAGCTTATTGGTCGAATCATTCACTTTTGAACTCCATCTCTTCAAGGGGCGCCTTTCGTAAAGCTATCGTAGCATGAGAGGGCAAGCGACAGGTTCCAGGAGGAACACCTAACTGAATGGACGGCGCCAGGGACACCCGTTACAACTGCGCTACGCTCTTGTGGTTGCGGTGGGCGACACTATAAAATCGAACGAGCGACTCATTGGTGGCAAAAGCGTCCCAGGGATACTTATGTCACGGTGTAGTGATGGGGCGTTCGTTCATGAAAGGCGTTATCCATGTGCGGATTTGTCGGGTATCTTGACCCGCAGCAACCAAGTTATGATCATCAGGCGACCATCAAAGCTATGGCCGATACGATCGCGCATCGGGGGCCGGACGATGAGTCGTACTTCATCGATGAGGCGGGCGGTTACGCGGCTGGCTTCCGACGGCTTTCGATCATCGACCTTGAGGGTGGTCGCCAGCCGATGACCAACGAGGACGGCATGCTGGTGTCAGTTCTTAACGGGGAGATCTACAATTACCAGGCCTTACGCGAGGAGCTCAAAGCGGCGGGGCACACCTTCAAAACGCATGCGGACTCAGAGGTGGTCCTGCATGGCTACGAGCAGTGGGGCACAGATCTCTTCGATCACCTGCGGGGCATGTTCGCGTTTGCGATTTACAACACCCGGACGCGCGAGATATTTGTCGCGCGTGACTTTTTTGGCATCAAGCCGCTCTACTGGGCATGGGGCAGAGGGAGCGATGCGGAAAGTCCGGTCGATCCTGGCGCTCCAGTCTTCCTTTTTGCTTCGGAGATCAAGGCGATCTTGCAGCACCCCGCCTTTGAGGCGCGTCTCAATGAGCGCGCGCTGGAAAGTTACCTGAGCTTTCAGTATTCGCCGGGTCCGGAGACTTTCTTCCAGAACTGCTACAAGCTGACGCCGGGACACTGGATGCGCTGGATGCCGGGCATGGCGCAGCCTGAGATGGGGCGCTACTGGAAGCCCGTTTTTACCGAGGACGATCAGCCTACGCTTGATAACTGGGTAGATGGCGTTGAGGCCACCATGGATGATTCGATCGCGGCGCATAAGATCGCTGACGTCGAGGTGGGCTCATTTCTTTCCAGCGGAGTCGACAGTAGCTATGTGGCCTGTCGTGCCGACGTGGATAAAACCTTTACGGTCGGTTTTGATAATGGCGAGAAGTACAACGAATGCGATTACGCGCGTGAGCTGAGCGAGCTGATCGATGTGAAGAACTTTGCGAAGATCATCACGCCGGAGGAGTTCTGGGGTTATTTCCCACGCGTGCAGTGGCATATGGACGAGCCGCTGGCTGACGCCTCGGCCGTGGCGCTCTATTTTGTGGCGCGCGAAGCCGCTAAGCAGTTGAAGGTCGTGCTCTCCGGCGAGGGGGCCGATGAGATCTTCGGTGGCTACAACATCTATAACGAGCCCCTTGACGCGACGGCCTACGACAAGATCCCCTTCTTCCTGCGTCGTGTGGCCAGCGTGATAGCCAGCAAGCTCCCCGCGCATCGCGGGCTGAACTTTATCGTGCGTCGCGGTAAGCGCCTGGAGGATTGGTTTATTGGCAACGCGAACATTTTCAGCGTTGACGAGCGCCGTAAGCTGCTCAAGCACCCGGCAGGCGCGCCGACGCCGGCAGAGGTAGTCGCGCTCTGGTACGCGGAGGTGGCGGACAAGGACGCTGTCACCAAGATGCAGTACGTGGACCTGAACGCTTGGATGGTCGGCGACATCCTGCTCAAGTCCGACAAGATGAGCATGGCGAACTCCCTTGAGTTGCGCCCGCCTTTCCTGGATAAGGAAGTCATGCGGCTGGCGGGCAAGATCCCGGCACATATGCGCGTGCATGATCACGTGACCAAGCAGCCCCTGCGCCTGGCGGCCCGCCGCGCGATGCCGGAGAAGTGGGCGAACAAGAAGAAGCTTGGCTTTCCCGTGCCGATCCGCGTCTGGCTGACGGAAGAGCGCTGGGTCGCGCGCATTCGCGAAGCCTTTAACTCGCCAGCTGCACAGTGCTATTTCAATACCGCGCGCCTGAACAAACTGCTCGACGATCACCTGGCGGGCAAGGCGGACAACTCCCGCAAGATCTGGACCGTCTACACGTTCCTTGTCTGGTACGACGTCTACTTTGGCGCCAACGAAGGCGCCAAACCCGCCGTAACCTTGTGAACCTCTACTCCTCATACTGTGAGCTGTGCCCGCACAGGTGCGGAGCAAATCGCGCGAGCGGGCAGCGGGGTAGCTGCGGGGCAGACGATCAGCTTCGGGTGGCGCGCGCGGCGCTGCATTTCTGGGAGGAACCGCCGGTTTCTGGTTGGCGGGGCTCGGGGACAGTCTTTTTCAGCCACTGTCCGCTGCGCTGTGTCTACTGCCAAAACTATGAGATCTCAAGCAAAGGAGCCGGAACGGCGATCACGGTCGAGCGGCTCGCGGAGATTTTTCTGGAGTTGCAGGAGCAGGGGGCGCACAACATTAACCTCGTGACTGCCACCCAGTATGTTCCCGAGGTTGCGGCGGCGCTGCGCCAACTGCGCCCCGGCGCGCTCCACATTCCGGTGATCTATAACACGAGTGGCTATGAGCTGCCCTATACGCTTCACCTGCTTGACGGGTTGGTGGATGGTTATCTCTTCGACCTGCGCTACGGCTCGTCGGCTCTGGCAAAGCGTTACAGCCGCGCGGAGGACTACCCTCAGGTGGTCGCGAAGGCGCTGGCTGCGGCGTTTGAGCAGGTTGGGCCGTATATAGTGCGAACACCCGGTCTGGAGTTCGACGGGCCTGATGCTGCCGACCATCCCGATACGCCACTCCTGGCCTCGGGTATCATCATCCGCCAGCTGCTGCTCCCGGTTCCCGGCGGACTTGACGACGCGCTCACCATTCTGCGCAGCACCTACGCGCGCTACGGCAACGACGTTTGCTACAGCCTCATGAATCAGTACACTCCCATGCCGCAGGTCGCGGCCGCCTATCCAGAGCTCAATCAGCCGGTCACAGAAGCCGACTACAGCGCGCTGGTCGACGCCGCGCTTGACCTGGGCGTGGAGCACAGTTTCATGCAGGAGGGTGACACGGTCACTGAAAGTTTTATTCCTCCCTTCGACGGCACCGGAGTGTAGGCTCCTGTTGACCTGTAACCAAAACAGGGGGACAATAGAGGCATGTTTATTCATTTGTGTGTTGGCTATGAACATAAACAATGGACATAATATACAGATAGGGAGAAATCACCATGTCGCCTCAGATACATTTATTCTCCGAGATCGATCCGCTCAGGCTGGCCTTGGTCAAGCGCCCCGGCGCTGAGATCGACAGCCTAACTCCTGACTATCTTGAGCAACTTCTTTTCGATGACATTCCGTTCCTCCCGCGCGCGCAGGAGGAGCATGACTTCTATGTGAAGCTCCTGCAGGACAACGGTGTCGAGATCCTGTATCTCGATGATCTGGTAGCCGAGGCCTTGGGAACCAGCCCCGAGGTGCGCGAAAGCTTTGTGAGCGATGTGCTCGATGAGAGTGGTACGACCGTCGGTGGTTACGAGAACCTGGTCCGTGAGTATCTGCTGAGTCTGGATGATCACGCCTTGGTCGAGACGGTCATGACTGGCATCCGCAAGAAGGACCTCGAGTCGCATGAGGCCAAGGGTCTGCAAGATATGATGGACCGCCGCTACCCTTACTATCTCGATCCGCTGCCGAATCTCTATTTCACTCGTGATCCGGCGACAGCTATCGGCAACGGCGTCACGATCAACCGCATGTTCAGTGAAGTGCGCCAGCGTGAGCCGCTCTTCTTCAAGTATGTGATCGAGCATCATCCGCGCTTTGTAGCGGAAAATATCCCTATCTGGCGCGATCGCAACGAGTCTTACTACAACGAAGGCGGTGACGTGGCGATCCTGTCTGACGAGGTGCTTGCGATCGGTGTATCCCAGCGCACTACGGCTTCGGCCATCGAGAGCTTGGCGAAGAGCCTCTTCTACAAACAAGAGGGCTTCCGTCGCATCATCGCGTTCGAGATACCTGAGTCACGCGCATTCATGCATCTGGACACGGTATTTGTGATGATCGACGTCAACCAATTTGCGATCCATCCTGCCATTCTTGATCATGCGGGAGAGATGAATCTCTATCTGGTCGAAAAGGATGAGAAAGCGCCGCGTGGCCTGCGTTTTACTGCGACCAGCGATCTGCATGGCACACTGAAGCGTGAGCTGCGCGAGGAGAGCGTTGATTTCATCCCGACCGGCGGTGGCGATCTTGCCGCTGCGGCACGTGAGCAGTGGAGCGATGCGGCTAATTTGCTGGCGCTCTCGCCGGGCGTTGTGATCAGTCTTGACCGTAATGTTGAGAGCAACGAGGAGCTGCGCCGCCACGGTATCCGCGTCCTGGAGATGCCGGGCTCTGAGATCACCCGTGGTAGGGGAGGCCCCCGCTGCATGCTCATGCCTTTGAATAGATCTTAGACTTTGGTCATAAGTGATAAGAGAGCTGGCCATAGCGGTCAGCTCTCTTTATGTGATAGAGTAGCTTATTTCAACTCTAAAGATCCTTGAAGGAGGACACTGATGGCTTCATCGCATCTCGCCCCGAACTATGCCCCTTTGCCCGTTGTACTGGCACAGGGTAAGGGCTCCTGGGTCACCGACGTTAAGGGGAAGACGTATTTCGATGCGTTAGCAGGCTATTCTGCGCTGAACTTCGGCCATCTGAACCCTGAGCTCATCGCCACCGCGAAGCAGCAGCTTGATACGCTGACACTGACCTCGCGCGCCTTCGATAATAACTTGCTCGATCCATTCTCCGACGCGCTCTGCGAACTCGCGGGGACGGAGATGATGCTCCCGATGAACAGTGGCGCCGAGGCAGTCGAGACCGCCCTGAAGGCGATGCGGCGCTGGGGTCATCTTGTTCGCGGGGTTGAGCCAGAGGAAGGCATCATCATCGTAGCAGATGGCAATTTCCACGGCCGCACCCTGGCGATCATCTCGTTTTCGACTGATCCAGTCGCCCACGACGGCTACGGCCCGTTCGCGCCAGGGTTTCGGATCGTCCCGTATGGGGACCTGGCGGCGTTTGAGGCCGCGCTGACGCCTGAGGTCGTCGGCGTGCTAATCGAGCCCATCCAGGGCGAAGCCGGTGTCATCATCCCGCCTGACGACTACCTGCCGGGCGTACAAAAGCTCTGCAACGAGCACAACGTATTGCTGACTCTTGACGAGATCCAGTCTGGCCTGGGGCGCACCGGCAAGACCTTTGCGCGCGAGTTGACCGGAACTGAGCCCGATCTCATGTGCCTGGGCAAGGCGCTCGGTGGCGGTATCATGCCGGTATCTGCCGTGACGGGACGCGCTGACGTCCTCGACTTGTTCACGGCCGGCACGCACGGCTCGACCTTCGGGGGCAATCCGCTCGCCTGCGCCATTGGGCTTAAGGTGTGCGAGATCCTGGAGAGCGGTGTCTGGCAGAAGGCAGCTACGGAGCTTGGCGTGGGCTTTAGCGAGCGTCTGCAGGGCTTTGTTGATGAGGGCTTGTTGATTGCTCAGCGCAGCGTAGGCCTGTGGGCGGGTATCGATCTTGACCCCCGCTGTGGCTCGGGCCGCCAGCTCTGTGAAACGCTTATGGAGCGCGGCGTACTGGCCAAGGATACTCATGGCCTGACGGTCCGCCTGGCCCCGCCGCTGACGACGAGCACTGAGGACCTGGACTGGATGCTTGACCGGCTGGAAGAGTCCTTGCGCCAGTTCGTTTGCTAGAATGGTACTATCAAAGAAAGAACAAGCACTACCTGCATGAGACAAGGAGAGTCCATCATGTCAGTCGATAAAGAAAAAGTAGAAGCGGTCATCGAGCAGATCCGTCCCCGCCTGCAGATGGACGGGGGAGACATTGCTCTGAAAGAGGTGACCGATGACGGCGAGGTCCAGGTTGAACTTCAGGGCGCCTGCGCTGGTTGCCCGATGTCGCAGTACACCCTGGCCATGCAAGTCGAGAGCGTGCTGAAAGACCAGGTACCGGGCGTCACCAAGATCGTTCCCGTCTAGATGTCGCTAAACGCTGTCTGACGGCGTTGGCGGCTTTGTTGACCGTCGGGCGACCATCTCTGCTATACTTTACTACGCTGCTGTCATAAGAAGCTTATGATAGTTGTGTGTAAGTAATGGCCCCGACGTAAGATGCCTGTCTGCAAACAACCGTACCGTCGTGTCGTCCGCGGCGCTGCACTCACAACTGGTAGGATGACGACGAAAGGGGCCCCAAACAAGAAGGGGTCCGTATGACCGACCAAGAATTTGGTATCACTTTTGAGGAGACCGAGCTCTCCCCGGAAGAGATGGAGCAATTCATCGATACCACCCTGACCAGTTTTGAAGAAGGCGACCTGTTGACTGGCGAGGTCGTCAAAATTGAGCATGATGAAGTTCTGCTCGACATCGGCTACAAATCAGAAGGTGTTATTCCCGCCCGGGAGCTTTCCATTCGCAAAGACGCCGATCCGGCCGAGCTTGTTTCGCTCGGTGATAAGATCGAGGCGCTCGTCCTCATGAAAGAGGACAAGGAGGGGCGCCTGGTACTTTCTAAGAAACGTGCCGAATATGAATATGCCTGGAAGCGCATCGAGGATCTCTTCAACAGTGGCGAGACTGTCGAGGGCGAGGTCATCGAGATCGTCAAAGGCGGCCTGATCGTCGACATCGGCCTGCGCGGATTTTTGCCGGCCTCCCTGGTCGACTTGCGCCGCGTCAAGGATCTTCAGTCTTATCTGGGCGAGAAGATCGACGCGCGCATCATCGAGATGGATCGTAATCGCAACAATGTCGTGCTGTCACGCCGCGTGATCCTCGAAGAGGGTCGCAAACAGGACCGCAGTGATATCCTCAGCAAGCTGCAGGAGGGCATGATCCTGCCCGGTACCGTGTCCTCGATCGTTGACTTTGGTGCGTTTGTTGACCTGGGCGGTATTGATGGCCTGGTACACATCAGCGAGCTGTCCTGGAGCCATGTGACTCATCCCTCCGAGGTCGTCAAGGTCGGCGACGCGGTTGAGGTCAAGATCCTTGAGGTCAACGTGAAGCGTGAGCGCATCAGCCTCGGGTTGAAGCAGACACAGGCCGATCCGTGGAAAGAGCTTATCGCAGCCTTCCCGGTTGGTGCGATTGTTGAAGGCAAGGTCACCAAACTGGTGAGCTTTGGAATTTTCGTTGATCTGGGCCAGGGCGTTGAGGGCCTGGTGCACATCAGTGAGATGGCGCGTGGACATGTTGAGACGCCGGACCAGGTAGTCGCGGTTGGCGACGCCATCGACGTCAAAGTAATGGAGATCGACGAGCAACGCCGCCGCATCTCACTGTCGATGCGCGCAGCTGCTGATGAGCTGGGCTATGATATCGAGATCCGCCCGAAGCCTGGTGTTGAAGAGGCGCCTGCTGAGGAGGCCGCTCCAGCAGCAGAAGAGCCTGTTGCTGAAGCTACGGAAGAAGAGCCAGCTGTTGAAGCTGTTGAAGAAGAGCCGGCTGCTGAAGAAACTCCGGCTGCTGATGAGTCCACCGCTGAAGTGGAGGAAACTCCGGTTGAGGAAGAAACTCCTGCTGAGGAGACTCTTGCAGAGGAAGCTTTAGCTGAGGAGCCGGAAGAGGCTGAAGAGGAGCCTGCCGCAGAAGCTCCCGTTGATGCGCCGATCGACGAGGAACCTGTTGGGGAATAACACTTTACAGGTATAGGGGCCCTTTGGGCCCCTATTTTTGGTGGCATTATGAAAGATAAGCGAAAAAGGCGCTCCGCGATAGCGGCTCTGATTTATCTGATGCTCGTAGTAGTGTTGCTTTATATCGGAATCATTCAGCCCCAGCGTTGGTGGGCGATTCCAATGTTTTTAATCTTAGTGCTGGTGTCAGGAGGCATTCTGGGGGTAGGGCTCCTGCTCTTCAATAGTGGCAAATCCACACGCAATTAAGCGCTCTGTTATGTTCGTGGAATTCATTCTAAAATAAGAAAGTTTCTGTTGCAATTAGTTTCCAATGGGTATAGTATTAGTTGGAAATAAATTACTGGAGCAAGTATTCTATTGCAAAAAGGGAGATGAGATTCATGGCAGAGACAAGTCTGCGATCCAAGCAGGCTAGCCAAGTCAGTAGTGCGGATATTTCTTCGCGTGAACTTGCTGCAAAGATGTTTGAGACCATGCCATCGCTCGGGCGCATGATGCGCCGTGAGCGACTCAATGGGACCGGAGATTTCCAGCAGGTCCACGCTCTCAAGCATCTGATGTCCGGCCCCTTGCCCCAAGCAAAACTTGCCGAGTCTTTGCGCATGAACCCCTCAGCGCTCTCTAAGTTGATCGATGTTCTTGAGCAAAAGGGCTATGTGACCCGAATGATCGATCCCGAGGATCGGCGCCGCATGGTCATTGCCCTGACCGATGAGGGGCGAATCTTTCAGCGCAAGATGTTGGCACAAGCGATGGAGCAGGCGAATCGCACACTGAAAACTCTGAGCCCGGAGGAGCGCACAACGCTCTCTGAGGCCCTCGATATAGTCACGAAGTTGATCGAAACCGATCACAGGGAAGGAAGGTAGTTTAATCGCATGGGTAAACTATTGAAGAAGTATTTCCTCAAACCCTACTGGCTTATGATCATAGCCATTGTGGTTTTTACGGGAGTCCAGGTGGGCGCACAGCTTACACTCCCAAATTTGATGTCTGACATTATCGATATCGGAATTCAACGGAGAGGTATTCCTGGCAGTTCAACCAGTCTTGCTACGCTGGCAAAGATTGCAGCTGCAAGTAACGCGACCCAGATGAATTACCTTCTGTCTGAGGGCGCCAAGATGCTCGGTGTTGCGGTACTGATCATCATCGGTGCTGTCTTTGCGGGTCTGTTCTGTTCAAAGGCGTCGGCTGCCTTGGCGCGCGACTTACGCGAGAAAATATTCGCGAAAGTCGAGAAATTCTCGCTCAAAGAGTTCGATAAATTTAGCACCGCCTCGCTCATCATCCGTTCGACCAATGATGTGCAGCAGGTGCAGCAGATGACCTTTATGCTCTTCCGTTTGGGTATGATGTCGCCATTCATGGTGGTCATTGCCCTGATTATGGCGATCCAGAAGGGCAAGCAATTATCCTTGATCATCTTGGCAATCATTCCGATACTTATTATCGCTATAGGACTTGCGATGGTCTTCGTAATGCCACTCTTCAGAAAAGTCCAGGAAAAGACCGACCGCCTTAACATGGTGGCGCGTGAAGGCCTCACCGGCGTGCGTGTCATTCGCGCGTTCAACCGCCAGGGTTTCCAGCAGGGCCGTTTCAAAGTTGCTAATGACGACCTAACCGATACCTTTATGACGGTCATGGGTCGGATCGTTATTCTGCTTCCGGTTATCCAGCTTGTCGTCATGATTGCACAAATTGCAGCGATATGGTTCGGAAGCCATATGATCGGGGCAGGTACGCTTCAAGTGGGTAACATGATGGCGTTCATCCAGTATGCTATGCAAGTCCTGATGTCGCTCGTGATGCTTGCCATGATACTTATCATGTATCCTCGTGCGGCAGTATCCGGCGAACGTATTATGGAAGTCCTTACCACGGATTCCTCTATTAATGACCCCGATGCGGCCATGATCGAGAAGTTTGAAGCGGAACTGGCATCTGCGCCAGTCTCGCTTGAGTTTAAGGATGTGAGCTTCAATTTTGGTGGCGGCGAAGAGAACGCAATCGACAACATCACGTTCAGGGCGCGAGCAGGGACTACGACGGCCATTATCGGCTCGACCGGTTCTGGTAAATCAACGATCCTGAATCTGGCTGATCGCCTGTATGATGTGACTGAAGGTTCGGTATTGGTTAATGATGTTGATGTTAAGGACCATACACAATATGACTTGCATGACCGTATTGGTTACATTCCACAAAAAGCCGTGCTCTTCAGCGGCACGATCGCGGAGAACATTCGCTTTGGTAAACCGGATGCGACCGATGAGGATGTCATGGATGCATTGAGTACGGCGCAGGCAGAGGACTTCATTGAGGAGCAAGAAGAGGGTATCGAAGCCTACGTGGCCCAAGGCGGCACAAACTTCTCTGGCGGTCAGAAACAGCGTCTCGCGATCGCTCGCGCACTGATCAAGAAACCGCAGATCTACTTGTTTGACGATAGCTTTTCCGCACTCGATCTACAGACTGACGCGAACCTGAGGGCAGCGCTTAAGCCGTTGTTGAAAAATTCGCTTGCGGTCATCGTTGCGCAACGCATCTCAACGATCATGGACGCTGATCAGATCATCGTGCTTGATGAAGGCAAGATGGTTGGTCTTGGCACTCACAAAGAACTGCTTTCGAGCAACAAAGTTTATCAAGAGATTGCAAAGTCTCAGCTGAGTGAGGAGGAACTTGCTAATGCCTAACGAAAATGAAAACCAAACTCAGCAAAAGAAACATGTTGGGGCTGTCCAAGCCCAGCGTCCGCGGCGTGGCCCCGGCGGCGGCGGTATGGTCGGATCAGGAGAAAAAGCAACCGACTTCATGGGCACCCTCAAACGTTTACTTGGGATGCTCAGAAAAGACATATTCACCCTGATCTTAATCGTGATTTTTGCTGCTGCGGCAGTCGCTTGTACGATTTCGGTACCGCGCGTTATGGAGAATGCGGTCAATAGTATCTACTCGTACGTGGTGCAATCCATGACCTACTCGATGACTCATCCAGAAGCCCAAAAGATCCAATCTGAGGTGAACTCAGGTTTCGCGTCTGCAGAAAAGACATTAAACGATAAGCTGGCACAGGCCACTGCAGGGCAGATAGCCCTTGCAGAAAAAGAAGCGCAGATCGCAAAACTGCCCGCAACACAACAGGCGGCAGCGCAAGCCCAGCTTGCTCCGCAAAAGGCTAGGGTCGAAGAGGGTTTGGCGGCAATAACTGCTGGCAAACAGCAGCTGGAAGCAGCACGTTCTCAGGTTGAAGAAAAGTTCAAAGCGCTTAAGACGGCCAAGAGCGACTCCGTGAGGCTCTCGACAGTGAAGTCATTGGGTGCAACGATGTCAAACATACCTTTGACAGGCTCTAATAACAGCAGTCAGTCGGCCCAGATAGCGAAGTTCAAGAGCATGACAGACAGTCAGATGATTGGTCTTGCTAAAGGTTTTGCCCCTAAACCGAAGATGAACTACAGCTATATTGGCAAGATTGGTCTCATCATGTTGGCCATCGTTCTGTTTTCTTCGGTGCTTTCTGCATTACAGCAGCGCATGACAGTGCGCGTTACTCAGGAGCTGGTACGGCGCCTGCGTCGACAGGTCTCAGAGAAGCTCGACCGCCTGCCGTTGAAGTTCTTTGATGGTCAGACCCACGGTGAGATCCTCTCGAAGCTGACGATCGATATCGATCTGATGAGTACGAACTTACAGAATGTCATGTCGCAGTCGATGACTTCAGTCCTTATGTTGGTCGGCATTATCATCATGATGTTTACCGTCAACTGGCTGCTTGCGCTGGTGTCTTGCATAGTGCTTCCCCTAGCGTTCATCGCGACGGCGATTATTGCTCCAAAAGCACAGCGTTACTTCGGGCGTCAGCAGAACCAACTAGGTGAACTGAACGGCCAGATCGAAGAGAACTACGGTGGCCACAACATCATCAAGGCCTTTAATCGCGAGAAGATCTCGATCAACACCTTCAAAGATACAAACGAAGTTGTCTATGACAGCGCTTGGAAAGCCCAGTTCCTTTCAAGTTTACTGTGGCCGGTGGTTATCTTCGCGGTTAACTTACAGTATGTTGTAATAGTTGTTCTTGCAGCCATCCTGACACGTTCAAAAGTCTTTTTCCTAGGCGCTAATATCGGTGGTATGACGGTTGGCGGGATATCTGCCTTCATCCTCTATTTGAATCAGTTTCAACAACCGATGACGCAGATTGCTCAGATCGCCAATGTCATCCAATCTTCAATGGCAGCGGCCGAGCGCGTCTTTATCCTGCTCGATGAGAAGGAGGAGGCGCCGGATCCGCTTGAGGCCCCTGAGGTCGAAAACCCACAGGGCGCCGTTCAGGTTGCCGACATCAACTTCGACTACGATCCTTCGGTGCCGCTCATCCGTGACTGGAATATGATGACCGAGCCGGGTAAGATGGTCGCCATCGTTGGCCCGACCGGCGCCGGCAAGACGACGATCGTCAACTTGCTCATGCGCTTCTACGAGGTCAACTCGGGCACGATCACGGTCGACGGGGTCGATACCTCCATCATGAGGCGCGCCGATGTGCGCAAGCTCTTCGGCATGGTGTTGCAGGATACCTGGCTCTACTCCGGGACCATCCGCGAGAACATCGCCTATGGCAAGGATGACGCGACTGAAGATGAGATCATCCAGGCGGCTGATACCGCGCTGGCAGATCACTTCATCCGTACGCTGCCGCACGGGTATGACACCGAGATCCAGGAGGACGCGAACAACCTCTCCGCTGGGCAGCGTCAGCTGCTGACGATCGCGCGCGCCTTCCTGGCAGACGCTCCGATACTTATCCTCGACGAGGCAACCAGCTCGGTCGATACGCGTACCGAGCAGCTGATCCAGGCTGCCATGGAGCGCCTGATGCATGGGCGTACGAGCTTTGTGATCGCGCACCGGCTCTCAACGATCCGCAACGCGGACCAGATCCTCGTGATGAACCACGGGCGCATCGTCGAGTCGGGCAACCATGACCAGTTGCTGGCGGCCAACGGCTTCTATGCGGATCTGTACAACTCGCAGTTTGCCGGCGATGAAGATGCTTAGGTGAAATGGTAACATTTCATGGTAGGCTAGAGTCAGATAGAACTGTGAGGAGAATATCTGGCTATGATCGACCGACCACGTAAAGCTAATCCGACGCCTGCCCCTGTGCAGGCGTCGGTTCGCGATACTGCCGCGTCAAGCGCAGTGCCACAGATGACATTGTTCATCTGTGGCCCCTTCGGGGCAGGAAAATCGACCGTGACACGCTTCGTGACCGATGAGCTTACGGGCCGCGGACACGAAGTCTGCACGATCATTCTTGATACTATTGGTCATGAGCTTCTGGATTCTGACGAGAAGCTCTGTGACATCCTGGTCAAATCTTTTGGAGAGCAGATTCTGGATAAGGCAGGCCATATTGATCGGCGCGCGCTTGCCACTGCTGGCTTTGCTGATGCCGCCTCGCGTACGGCGCTCAACGCCATCACGCATCCGGTGATACTTACGCGCGCGGTAGCGCAGCTGGCTGAATACGCCACGGCCGACTTCTGTGTCTTTGAAGCGCCCTTTCCGTTTTCTACGCTGGAACGTACGCCGGGCTATGGTTCTGAATACCTGCGGGCGGCCCATGAGCACGGTGCGGTCGTGACCGTCTCTGCTCCCCGTAAGCTGCGTATGCAGCGGGTGCGGGATAAGGGTTTTTCCATCAGCGACGCCCAGGCGCGCATGGCAGCACAGCCCGAAGAGGGCGCCTATTTGGCTGGCGCTGATTACTGCCTGGATAACGTTGACGACCTTGCGGCCCTGCATCAGTCGGTTTCCGACCTGGTCGATACGTTATGCCGCTGAAACGCCACCTGAGCGAGCGCCCCTTTAAGGTCGTCGCTCCCTATGAGCCGAGTGGCGATCAACCCAAAGCAATAGAGGAACTTGCGGCAGGCCTGCGCGAAGGCCTGCGCTACCAGACTTTGCTGGGTGTGACCGGTTCGGGCAAGACCTTCACGATGGCCAAACTTATTGAGGCCGTCCAGAAGCCAACGCTGGTCATGGCGCCCAACAAGACCCTGGCGGCCCAACTCGCCTCAGAGCTCAAGGACTTTTTGCCTGAGGCGGCGGTCAGCTACTTTGTCAGTTACTACGATTATTACCAGCCGGAGGCCTATGTGCCCTCCACCGATACCTTCATCGAAAAGGATGCGAGCATCAACGAGGAAGTCGAGCAGCTGCGCCATGCGGCGACGGCCAACCTGCTCTCGCGCCGCGACATCGTGATCGTGGCGTCGGTGAGCTGCATCTACGGCATCGGCTCGCCGGAGGACTACGCGGGCATGGCAGTTATGATCTCGACCGATGAACCCTACGACCGCGACCAGATGCTGCAGGACCTGATCGAGATCCAGTACGACCGCAACGACTTCAGCCTGGAGCGGGGGACCTTCCGCGTGCGTGGTGACATCGTCGATATCTTCCCGCCGTATGCGGATAACCCCTTGCGTGTCGAGTTCTATGGCGACGAGGTCGAGCGTATCACCGAGATCGACGTGGTGACGGGCGAGGCTTTGCGTGACCTGCATGAGGTGCCGATCTGGCCGGCTTCACACTATGTGACAGAGCGTGACAAGATGCAGAATGCGCTTATCACGATCCAGGATGAGCTGCGCGACCGTCTGCAGGAATTCCATCGTGAGAACAAGATACTTGAGGAGCAACGCCTGAAGATGCGGACAAGCTACGACCTCGAGATGCTTGAGACGATGGGTTTTTGCAGTGGCATCGAGAACTACTCGCGCCACCTCGATGGGCGTGAACCGGGCCAGCCGGCTAACACCCTGATCGATTACTTCCCGGAGGATTTCCTCTGTATCATCGACGAGTGTCACGTGACCGTGCCGCAGATCCGCGGTATGTATGAGGGCGATCGCTCACGCAAGATCACGCTGGTCGAGCATGGCTTTCGCCTGCCCTCGGCGCTGGATAACCGTCCGCTGCGCTATGACGAGTTTGAGGCGAAGATACCGCAGTTCGTTTTTGTGTCGGCCACGCCCGGCGACTACGAGCTGAAGGTCGCCCAGCAGGTCGTCGAGCAGATCATCCGCCCGACCGGCCTGGTCGATCCGGCTATTGAAGTGCGGCCTAGCCGCGGCCAGATCGATGACCTTCTGGCAGAGATCGAGGGGGAGACCGCACTGGGCAATCGGGTGCTGGTGACCACGCTCACGAAGAAGATGGCCGAGGATCTGACCGACTACCTCTTCGACCACGGCGTCAAGGTGCGTTACCTGCACAGCGATATTGGCACGTTCGAGCGCATCGAGATCCTGCGCGATCTGCGCCAGGGCGTCATCGACGTGGTGGTCGGTATTAACCTGTTGCGCGAGGGGCTCGACCTGCCGGAAGTCTCGCTGGTGGCGATACTCGACGCGGACAAAGAGGGCTTTCTGCGCAACTACCGCTCGCTCATACAGACGATTGGGCGCGCCGCGCGCAACGTGAGCGGGCGCGTGCTCATGTACGCGGATAACGTGACTGACTCAATGGCGATGGCGATCGACGAGACGCGCCGGCGCCGTGAACTCCAGATGGCCTACAACAAGGAACACGGCATCGAGCCGCAGACGATCCGCAAGGCCGTCAACGACATCATCAGCTTTGTGCGCGATGAGAGCGTTGAGCAGGAGAGTTCAGCCGCCGAAGCAGCGCGCGAGCTGGCAAAACTTGGTCGCGAGGAGTCGCTGCGCATCATCAGTTCCATGGAAGAAGAGATGGCGGCTTCCTCTGAGTCCCTCGACTTTGAGACGGCGGCACGCCTGCGCGATCAGATCGTCAAGCTTCGTGCTGAGCTTGAGAACAGTACGTCTGGCGACGTCCTCAAAGAGCTGAAGGCCACCGCGCGTAAAGGCAGCGCACACGGCACCGGTGGAGGGTTGGCGACCGCTCGTCGCCGCAAACGCAAGTACTAGCCGCGTGGTGACGTACTTATTTCCAGGTCACTTTGGTTTCGTGACTTAACAAGATGCCATCGGTTCGCGCTGAGAGCGTATCAAAGCTTTCGACGCCACGGTCATAGAGCTTGCGTGTGGTTTGCGGAGTTCCGGTCGTAGTTTGTGCATGGGTCTCAACGATGAGCGCAACAGCGCCACGGGTGGCCGTGAGGGTTCCAGGCATGGCGTCGGGCTGGTATTCTGTCCGTGACAAAACATGAGTGTTCGCGTCGATCTGCACTACGACAATCTTTTGTGGAGCGAACTGGGCGTTGACGTCGACTGTGACCTTCATCGAATACGTCGTAGATTTGCTATTCTCCTTGATCGTGTCAGTTTCTGATTTCGTCAGAGACCCAAGGTCGCCGACCTGATTATCAGCTTCAAAATTCATGCCGTCTCCGCCCATTAGGTAAACCTTGTCGCTTGAAGTTTGATAAACCGGGTTGGAATAGAAAATTCGGTCTTTACTAGTGGCACTCAGGTAGATCGTTCCTTTCAGGGTGAGACTTTGCTTTTGGTCGCCTCCGCTCACATCGAAGGAAACATTACTCACAGCTGCATCAACCACGCTTTCTGTGCAACTGTCGGCGCCTTTTCCGGTAGTGGGGGCAAAGAAGGCGAAACCAGGGACCCCTTTAAAGGAGAAATCTGGGGCGTCAGTGGTTTCGCTTGATAGATGAGATGTGCCTGAATCAGCCAGCTTTGTGGCATAAAGACGGCCTTCGTACTTGCTTGCAGTTTCCTCCGACGGGGTCTTTCCGCTCATAATGCTATCGATGTTGTCATTAACGTAGCCATTATCATCAAAGAGATCAAGGGGCTTGGTTGTGATGAACACTCCGATAAGCCGATCTCCCGTTCCTCCCGTTGCGTTTTGTGCGTTGGCGCTCTCACTCTTTTGAGCAAGACTGCATCCCGACAACAGGCAAAGCATTACTACGACACACAGGATAGACGCCACCCTATTTTTCTTCATCATTCTCCAGCTTTCCGTCGAATCTCAACAAGTCTCCCACATCACACTGCAGGTACCAACAGATCTTATTTATCGTTCCAAAACGCACGCCTTTGGCTTTGCCGCTACGCAAGATGGATAGGTTCGCTTCTGTGATTCCTACGCGAGTACAGAGCTCCTTCGAGGTCATACCACGCTCCTTCAGAACGTCATCTAAGGTGATCCGTATTGCCATGGCGCCCCCTAGATGAATCCTTCATTATCATCTTTGAGCTGCTTGTTTTCGGCGACCAGCCTGGTGAGCAGTAGAGCGACAAGAGCAAAGGTGATTGCGAACAGAGGGATTTGTACTGAATAGTTGGCGCTTAAGAGCGTTTTTGAGAATAGGAGTTGGAAGATATTGAAGCCGATGTTAGTGAGCACCATGATGATCAGCGAAGTGGCGCAGAGCCGTGATATCTGCTCTGCCGCAGACAGCGTTGCGGTGGAGTAGCGATCCGTGCGTAACTCATCCAACAGGCGCAACGCTGCTAAGGCTACCACTATACTCAGGAGGTAGGGCAGCGCGTTGAGCAGGAACTGGAGCACCAGGAAGACGTAGCTGATTCCCAGAAGGTGTTCATTACCGCTATTGCCTGTCCGTAAGGCCGTTATCGACTTTAGCAGGCCATTAAAGGCAGCGCCAAATATCAGATAGACGAAGACTATGACCAGCAGGCCGACCATGACGGCCAAATGCGAAAAGAGTTTTTCTGTGTTTCCGGTGGTGAACAACCGCAGCGCGCGCAGAACCAGATAGCCACACAGCACGGAGTACACGATGACTCCCAGCATCGCTCCTCCGATCGATTGTCCAACGCCAATGATCATGGCCGAGTTGAATAATCCGGGATTGATCATGATATAGAGGACGATAAACAAAAGAACACTCAATAAACCCAGTAATCCATCTTCTACCTGAAGTTTGCGCCTGGTGCGAAGCAAGAGCAGAGCTGCGATGGGGATCAGACAAAACGCGATATAGAGCACGAAGGCTGCCACATTGCCGGGGCCGCTGGATAAAGAGAGCGAGCGCAAGATGGCTCCGATTTGTTCAAAAGGAAAGGCTATGGCTACCGTAAAGACGTGAGCGAATTTCACCTGGATAAGGCAGATCCCCACGCAGATCAGTGCCTCAACTCCCAGCAGTACCAGAAACCATCTGCGCTTCATCAATGCCTCCAAATTATTGTTAATCGATAATCTGAAGTTCAGTGTAACACCATAATTATTGTTTGGCAATAATTATTTCAAATTATTTTGTTGTGCAAGTGTTCGGTAATGACAACGAGAGAATTGAAGAAAGCACTTATTTAAAGGGTGAAAGCACACCCATAAACATCTATAGTGACTGAGAACTCACTCGATATGATATACTTTATATAAATGTTCATTATCGTCAGGAGTCTCAATGGTTCGACCAGCTTCACATAAAGTACTCGCAGCTGCATCAGAGGTCGGCGAACAGCTCAAGACGTGGCGCAAGCTACTCGGGCTTACCGCAGAACAGCTTTCACAGCGGGCGGGGATAGCGCGATCGACCTTGCGTCGTATCGAGCAGGGTGACGCCGCGGTGAATTTCCAGGCGGTATTGCGCACCATGAATGCCCTCGGGATCCTTGATCGTATGAGCCAGGCGACTGACCCTTATGAGACTGACTTCGGCCGAGCGCGCGCCGATCAGACTTTGCCTGAACGGGTACGCTCATGAGTCGCATCGATGTTTCGTTAGAGACCGGTGGACGTACGCTTTTTGCCGGTAGCTTGTTCACACACTTTCGCGGCAGGCGCTTGAGTACCTCGTTTTCCTATGACCCCAATTACCTCGCCGATCGGGCTGCTTACGACCTTGAACCAGCGCTACCTCTTGACCAGGGGGCTCACGGCTTCCCAGATGGTTTGCCCTACAGTTTCAAAGACGCCTGCCCTGATCGTTGGGGTCGCGAGTTGATCAGGAAACGGCTCATGTCCTCCCGGGGTGCGGGCAACGGTCACCCAAGAGAGCTTACGGATATCGATTATCTGCTGGGCACCTCTGACTTTACGCGCCAGGGAGCGCTGCGGTTCAAACAGGAGGGGAGCGCAGATTTCGAAGCTGCGGACACCACCGTGCCTAAGCTCATCATGTTGCCGGAACTGTTGGCTGCATCCACTCAGGTGGCGCATGACGCGTTTGGTACAGCCAGCGATCTTGCTGCGGTCAAGATGCTGCTCGATGCTGGTACCGCATCTCTTGGGGGCGCCCGCCCTAAAGCATCGGTTCTTGATAAGGAAGCGCTGAGTATCGCTAAGTTTCCCCATCCGTCTGATGCATGGGATGTCATGCGCTGGGAGAAAATCGCGCTTGATCTTGCCCGGGCAGCAGGCGTTGCTGTGCCAGAAAGCCGACTGCTGACGATCGATGGGTCAAGCGTGCTGTTGCTGCGGCGCTTTGACCGAGATCTCCAGGCGCGTCGCATAGGATATATCAGTGCGCTGACGCTTTTAGAGCGTGACGATGGGCAATCGGGTGACTATGTTGAGATCGCTGATACTCTCGCGACGGTAAGCGAAGCTCCTGCAGAGGACTTGGCGCAGCTCTGGCGCCGTATCCTTGTCTCGATATATCTTCATAACACTGATGACCATCTGCGCAATCACGGTTTATTGCGCGGGAAGAGGGGCTGGCGCCTTTCCCCGGCTTTCGATATTAACCCCGAGCCGGTACTCACTCATACAAGAGCGACCAGTATTGACGGAGTTGTGGATGCCGCTGATGAGTGGTCAGCGCTATGGGGCGCTCGTGCCTGGTTTGGCTTATCTGATGAGGAGGCTCAAGATATCGCGCAGGAAGTGAGCGCTGCATTCATCTTTTGGAAAGATATTGCCCGGCGCAATGGAGCCACTCAGAAAGAGATTGAGCTCTTTGCTCCGATCTTAAGCCGCGCGTTGAGTTAAGAGTCAGGACGAAGTGAGCTTTAAGCTTAGTGCTCGCCGTCGTCGACGGGTAACTTGCGCTGCGCTTTCTTCTGGGCAAGTTGGCGTTTTTCTACCAGGCGCCGTTCGTCGGCCGTTTTGGGAACCTGGGTGCGCTTGCGGGGCTTTGCCTCAAAGTTGGCCTCCATCAAGCGTATGCGCAGACGACCCAGAGCAGCTCTCTTATTCAAAAGCTGACTACGCTCACGGCGGGACAGCGTGGTGATGCCGCTCTCTTTATGAGTGATTCGTACGGCGGAGTCGGTGGTGTTAACGCTTTGGCCACCGGGTCCGGTCGCTTTCATGACATCAACGCGACAGGCTTTCAGGAGCTCTGCATCGCTTTCAGGGATAGAGTATTTCATGCGCTCACCTCGCAATGATCTAATGAATAGTACGCCTTCATCTTAACAGCGCGTCGGGCGCCTGCATGATTTCATCATTGCCTGACGGAAGTTCTCGATAGATTCACCACAGTTGACGCGAAAACATGCGATGCAGTATTCCTATGGCTAATCTAAAATGCAACTGAGTTCTTTGCTGCTCTTAAATCTATACTCACACCTATTCAAAGATTTGGTTGTTGGATTTATGGAATGAGCAGCAGCCTGTTCTCGCAAAGCTATCCGCTGAAATTGAGGCGCTCAATCATCAGATCGACCAGATGGTCTATGAGCTTTACGGCTTGACCAATGACGAGATAAAGATCATCGAAGGCGAAGGATAAGGCGTGAGGCGTTTGAGAATCTTGTTATAATAGATATAAGCTATATGCTTGCTTGCCAAATGATCACGAATGGCATGGAGTTGATTTAAATGTTCAAAGTTGAGTATGACTACTACAAAGCAAACCGGGCTGAGTTGATTAAAAAGTATCCGAATAAATTCCTGGTAATCAAAGGTAAATCAATCGAGGGCGTGTTCGACACGGCACTTGAGGCGGTAAAATATGCCGATGATCGTTTTGGAGCAGGCAAAGCGATGATCCAGATGTGCGACCCTCGTACTGATGCCTATCCTGTGCGTATCGCTTCGGCGTTTCCAATTTTTGTATAAGCTATGTATCTTCCGACTTATCGACCGTTTACTATAGCCTCTGACGACCTGATCAAGCGGCTCATTACGAATGTTTCAGTTGGAGAGGCATTCGACCCTAATAATCCTCCAAAGAATAGACCGAAAATGAAAACGGTACAAGGCTTGTGGGATACGGGAGCAACATCATCTTGTGTGTCTAACGAAGTCGCAAACGATCTTGGTCTTATTGTGCGTGGTTCCGCTGAGGTTCAGCATGCGGGAGGTTCAAGTTTACTCAATACTTATATTGTGAATATCTTGCTCCCCAATAATGTTGGCTTCTCGGGTGTTCCAGTCATGGAGGCGGATATACACCGCCAAGGGTTCGATATGATCATTGGGATGGACATCATAACTCAAGGTGATTTTGCGCTTACTAATAAAGATGGTCATTCACGGTTTTCATTCCGGACACCATCGACTGAAACCATTGATTACGTTAAACAGCACGACCAGAGCATCGTAAGTAATCTTGGACGAAATGACCCATGCTTTTGCGGCAGCGGAAAGAAGTTTAAGGATTGTCATTTGTGGGAACTGGAAAAACGCATTAGCGGGCTCTAATTCTAAGGGTATATTTCGCTTAAACTTCCATTTTGCTATTCCGTTTTTTTCATAAATTTTTACCACAATCAGCGCAAAAACTTATGGTATGATGAATCAGACCTTTAATCTGGTCCAGTGAGGCCGGTAAGGAAACACACATGAAGCGCGCACCCGGCTTCGAGCCATACAAGCGCAACTTCCTGCAGATGCCCTTGCCGTGCGGTGAGGGTTTTTCTTTTAAGGAGGTTCTGCTCATGGCCGAGACGGTGAAAGCGACGATACTCAACGAGGCTGACGTGCAGCGTACGCTCGTGCGTATTGCCCATGAGATCGTCGAATCCAACGGCGGCGCCCACGGGTTGGCGCTGGTCGGGATCGTGACCCGTGGCGATGCGCTCGCGCATAAACTCGCCGAGATCATCCAATCCATCGAAAACGAAGAGGTGCCAGTCGGGACACTTGACATCTCGCTCTATCGCGATGATATCGGCTCCAAGCTTTCGCCGGTGCTCAAGCGTACGGAAGTCAACTTTCCTCTGGAGGAGAAGACCATCGTGTTGGTCGACGACGTGCTGTTCACGGGGCGCACGATCCGCGCGGCACTCGATGCGCTGATGGATCTGGGCAGGCCCCGCTGTATCCGCCTGGCGGTACTCGTGGACCGCGGCCATCGTGAACTGCCAATCCGCGCGGACTTCGTGGGCAAGAATGTGCCGTCAGCGTATCAGGAGAACGTGCGGGTACGCGTGACGCCGTTTGACGAGGTTAACAGCGTCGAGATACTGGAGGCCCCGGCTCCGGATCACTCGCCGGGTCTTGATCCTGCGGGAGGTGAGCGGCGATGATCAAAAGCAAGCACCTTATTGAGATCGGCGACGTGACTAACGATGAGATCTACGAGATCCTTGAGAATGCGAAGACCTTCAAGGAGATCAACGACCGTCCCATTAAGAAGCTGCCGACTTTGCGCGGCAAGACGGTCATCAACCTCTTTCTAGAGCCTTCAACACGCACGCGCAGCTCGTTTGAGCTGGCGGAAAAGCGCCTCTCGGCAGACAGCCTGAATTTCAGCGCATCGTCGTCGGCGACAGTCAAAGGCGAAAGCCTGCTTGACACGGCTGAGACCTTCGATGCGATGAAAGTCGATATGGTGGTGGCGCGCCACAAGTACGGGGGCTACTGTCGTATTCTGGCCGATCACATGGACGCCAGAATCGTCAATGGAGGTGACGGCATCCATCAGCATCCCACACAGACGTTGCTCGACCTGTTCACGATGCAGGAACGCATGGGGACCGTCGAAGGCAAGACGGTCGGCATCATTGGCGACATTGTTCACTCCCGCGTGGCGGGATCGCTCGCGCCCGCGCTGAAGCGGCTGGGTGCGCGCGTGATCTTTATCGCGCCCCCCAGTTACCTGCCGGCGGTCCCGGCGGCGCTGGGCGCAGAAGTCAGCCATTCGCTTGACGCGGTGCTGCCAGAGCTTGACGTGGTCTATCTGCTGCGCATCCAAGGCGAGCGCGCTAACGGGCTTTCGGTGCCCAGTCTGCGCGAGTATTCGATGCTCTATGGCATGGATTCGCGGCGCATGGCGAAGGTTCAAAAGGATGCGCTCATCATGCACCCGGGTCCGATGAATCGTGGGGTGGAGATCACGCCGGAGGTCATTGCGGATCCTCGTGCGGTCGTGCTTGACCAGGTTAATGCGGGCGTCGCGGTACGCATGTCAGTTATGTATATGATGCTGGGAGGTGAGGATGATGGCGCTGCTGCTTAAAGGCGGACGGGTCGTTGATCCGGCGATAGAGATGGATGCGGTCCTTGACGTGCTGATCGAGGATGGAGTGTTCAAGGAGGTAGCGCAGGCCATCGAAGCCCCCCAAGGCGCAAAGATCATCGACTGCACGAGCATGATAGTGACGCCCGGGCTTTTCGATCTGCACGTGCATTTGCGGGAACCCGGACAGGAGTACAAGGAGACGATCGCGAGCGGTACGGCGGCGGCGGCCCACGGCGGCTTTACTGCCGTGGCGGCCATGCCCAACACCAAGCCCGTCATTGACGATGGCGCGGCGGTGCGCTTTATTGCAGACCGTGCGAAAGAGACCGCGGCGGTCAAGGTCTATCCCTTGGGCGCGATCACGAAAGGCGAGAAAGGCGAGTCGCTCGCCGAGATGGCCGACATGAAAGCTGAAGGAGCGCTCGCGTTTTCTGACGATGGGCGCGGTGTGCAAAACCCGCTCATGATGCGTCGGGCTTTGGAATATGCCCAGGTGTTGGGTACGCCGCTGCTCCTACATGAGGAGGACGAAGCGCTGCTTGCTGGTGGCTGCATCAACGAGGGCCTGGCGTCGACCCGCCTGGGCCTGCCCGGCTCACCGGACCTGTGCGAATCGTTACCGATCATGCGCGATATCGAGATCGCGCGCTACGTGGGGGAGGCGCCCTTGCATTTCTGTCATGTGTCGACCAAGGAGTCGGTCGAAGCGATCCGGCGCGCAAAAGCTGCGGGCCTGCCTGTGAGTGCTGAGGCCACGCCACATCACCTGCTGCTGACCGAGGATGCGCTGGACGCCAGCTATAACACGAACCTGAAGATGAACCCACCGCTGCGCACTGAGGAAGATCGCCAGGCGGTGCTTGACGGGCTGCTTGACGGCACGATCGATTGCATCGCGAGTGATCATGCCCCGCACGCTCCGCAGGAAAAGCAGCTCGAGTTTGAGCTGGCGGCAAACGGAACCGTCGGCCTGGAGACCACGCTGTCGCTGATCGTGGATAAGCTGGTGCGTCCCGGCACGATGAGCTGGGCGCAATTCGTTCGCGCTTGTGCGCGCCGACCACGCGAGATTCTCGGCCTGCCGATCGTGAAATTCGAGCCCGGTGAGGCCGCTGATGTGACAGTCATCGATCCGGAGGCCGAGATCACCGTGACGACTGACTGGTTGGTCGGCAAGTCGAAGAACTCGGCGTTTCTGGGCGAGAAGCTGAAAGGCGCCGCGCGTGAGGTTATAGTTGATGGCGAGCTGGTGCTTGAAGCGGGCACGTTGGTCGGTCGCGGCAAGATGGCCGCAGAGCTGTGAGTATAATGACAAAAGATGACAAAGTACCTGACCCTTTGTCATCTGGAGAGAGAGGAAGCTCTATGCCAAAGGAAGGCATAATGACATATCCGGCGCTTGATCAGGCGCCCTGGCCTGACACCCGCCCGGCGCGGCTTGCGCTGGCCGATGGCCTGGTCTTTGAGGGATGGGCCTGCGGCGCCGAAGGTGAAGCGGCTGGCGAAGTATGCTTTAATACGGCGATGACGGGCTATCAGGAGATCCTGACCGACCCAAGCTACCGCGGGCAGATCGTCACGCTCACCGTGCCTCAGATCGGCAACTATGGCATCACGGCGACGGATAACGAATCACGCGGCTGCTTTTGCAGCGGGTTGGTGGTGCGCCAGATGTGCGCGGCGCCCTCGAACTTTGCCGCTGAGAGCTCAGTGCCGGACTGGCTGCGCGAGCAGGGAGTGGTAGCGATCAGCGGTGTCGACACGCGCCTGCTGGTCACTCACATTCGCGAGCAAGGCGCGACTATGGCCGTCATCAGCACGGACGCCAGCATTAACACCGCAGAGCTGGTGGCACGCGCCCAGGCAGCCGCACCCCTGACCGGTCGCGATTTGGTCTGCGAAGTCGCCTACGGCACACCCTATCAAGTCACAACTGATGCAAGCAAGCCGTATCGTGTTGTGGCGATCGACGCGGGCATCAAGTTCAACATCCTGCGCAACCTGTCGGCGCTTGGCTGCGAGGTTCGCGTCCTGCCGCCAACGGCAACGGCGGCCGATATTCGCGCCCTTGATCCTGACGGGCTCTTCCTCTCCAACGGCCCCGGTGACCCGGAACCCGTTGGCTATCTCTACCGAACCGTCGCAGAACTCATTGGAGAGCTGCCGATCTTCGGCATCTGCCTGGGGCATCAGATGCTCTCGCTGGCAGTCGGTGCGAAAACTTACAAGCTCAAGTACGGTCATCATGGGGGTAACCATCCCGTGAAGAACCTGCTGACCGGCGCCGTTGAGATCACGGCCCAGAACCACGGCTTCTGCGTGGACTTCGACAGCATTGGTGACAAAATGGGGTCAGGCACCGTTTTGTCATCTGATGACAAAACGGTGCCTGACCCCATTTTGTCAGCGCCGATCGTGACCAGCGCCAAGCACGGGCGTGTGCAGCTCACGCATCTCAATCTCAATGATATGACCGTCGAGGGCATCCGCCTGCTTGACAAACAGGCTTTCTCAGTCCAATATCACCCGGAAGCGGGCCCCGGCCCCAGCGACGCGCACTATCTCTTCAAGGATTTCCTCGCGCTCATGGCGGCGCGACGACCAGCATCCGGTCCATTTACTGACGCGGACACACCGGCCGCTCTCAAAGAAAGTGAGGTCGCGTATGCCGCGGCGTAACGACATCAAGAAAATTCTCGTGATCGGCTCGGGGCCGATCGTCATCGGCCAGGCCTGCGAGTTCGATTACTCAGGGTCGCAGGCTGTCAAGGTGCTTGAGGAGGACGGCTTCGAGGTTGTGCTCATCAATAGCAATCCTGCGACGATCATGACTGACCCGGGCCTGGCATCGCGCACCTACATCGAACCGATCACGGTCGAGTTTCTCGAAAAGATTATCGAGGCCGAGCGCCCCGACGCGCTCTTGCCAACCCTCGGCGGGCAGACGGGTCTGAACTGCGCCATCGACTGCGCTGAGGCCGGCGTGCTCGAGAAGTACGGCGTCGAGCTCATTGGCGCCGATCTGGGCGCGATCGAAAAAGGGGAGAACCGTAAGCTCTTCGCTGAGGCGATGGAGCGCATTGGACTTGAAATCGCGCGCCATGGCTACGCCTATAGCCTGGCCGACGCGCAGCAGCTGGTCATCGAGCTTGGCTATCCCGTGGTGGTTCGCCCCAGCTTTACCATGGGCGGCGCGGGCGGTGGCATCGCCTACAACGCCGAGGAACTGCGCGAGATCGTCACGGGCGGCATCGACCTTTCGCCGATCAGCGAAGTGCTGATCGAGGAGTCTGTCATCGGCTGGAAAGAGTTCGAGATGGAAGTCATGCGCGACCGTAACGACAACGCGGTCATCGTCTGCGGCATCGAGAATTTCGACCCGATGGGCGTCCACACGGGCGACAGCATCACGGTCGCGCCGATCCAGACGCTGACTGACCGCCAGTACCAGCGCATGCGCGACGCCTCGATCGCCATCCTGCGCGAGATCGGCGTCGAGACCGGCGGCAGCAACGTGCAGTTTGCCGTCAACCCCGCCGACGGGCGCATGATCGTCATCGAGATGAACCCGCGCGTATCGCGGTCATCGGCGCTGGCCAGTAAGGCGACGGGCTTTCCGATCGCCAAGATCGCGGCCAAGCTTGCCGTGGGCTACACGCTTGACGAGATCGATAACGATATCACGAAGAAGACCCCCGCCTGCTTCGAGCCGAGCATCGACTACGTGGTGGTCAAGGTCCCGCGTTGGGCTTTCGAGAAGTTCAAGGGCACCGACGAGACACTCACGACGCGCATGAAGAGCGTCGGCGAGGTCATGGCGATCGGGCGCACCTTTAACGAAGCGCTCGGCAAGGCACTGCGCTCGCTGGAAGACGGGCGAGCAGGCCTGGGCTGCGACGGCAAGGATATCTTCACTGATGAGAGCAACTTCACGGAGAAGCTGACGATCCCCAACCAGGAGCGTATCTACTACGTGGCCGAGGCGCTGCGCCGCGGCATGACAGCGGGGCGCGTCCACGAGCTGACGCGGATCGACCCCTGGTTTGTTGATCGCCTGGTCGAGATCGTCGCTTGCCAGCAGAGCCTGAGCGGGCGCGCGCTGGAGGACCTGAGCGCCGCCGAGCTCTTCGCCGCCAAGCGCCAGGGGCTTTCCGACGTTCAGATCGCGACGCTTACCGGCGCCACGGAGCATCAGGTCCGCGCACGGCGCAAAGACCTCGGCGTGACGCCGCACTTCCGCATGGTCGACACCTGCGCGGGCGAGTTCGCGGCAACGACCGCCTACTATTACAAGTGCTATGAGAGCGGAGACGAGCACGTCCCCGCGACCAAATCGCGCGCCGTCATCTTAGGAGCTGGTCCTAACCGCATCGGACAAGGCATCGAGTTTGACTACTGCTGTGTGCACGCTGCCTATGCGCTGCATGACGCCGATTTCGAGACCGTCATGGTCAACTGCAACCCTGAGACGGTCAGCACCGACTACGACACGAGCGACCGGCTCTACTTCGAGCCGCTCACCTACGAGGATGTCAGCGACATCCTGGAGGTTGAGGATCCGGCGGGTGTGCTCGTGACCTTTGGCGGGCAGACGCCGCTCAAGCTGGCTCGGCCGCTTGAAGATGACGGTTGGCCCATGCTCGGCACGCGCCCGGAGGCTATTGACCTGGCAGAGGATCGCCAGCGCTTCTCAGCGGTGCTCGACGAGCTGGAGGTGGCCTATCCACCGGCGGGATCGGCAACCAGCGTCGAGGAGGCGCGCGAGATCGCGCGCAGGCTTGGCTTTCCACTCATGGTGCGCCCGAGCTATGTGCTCGGGGGGCGCGGCATGGTCATCGCCTATGACGAGGCCTATCTCGAGTCGCACCTGGCCGAAGCCGCGCGCATCACGCCTGATCACCCGGTGCTGCTCGACCACTTCCTGGAGCAGGCCATCGAGGTCGACTGTGACGTGGTCTGCGACGGAACCGACACCTACATCGGCGGCATTATGGAACACATCGAGGAGGCCGGTATCCACAGCGGCGACTCGGCCTGTTGTATCCCGTACTTTACGCTCTCTGAGACTACGGTCGGCGAAATGCGCGAGATCGCGCGCCGCCTGGCGCTGCGCCTCGGCGTGGTGGGCCTCATGAACATCCAGTTTGCAGTCAAGGAATCGACGATCTACGTGCTGGAAGTCAACCCCCGCGCGAGCCGCACGATCCCCTTTGTGAGCAAGGCTACCGGCGTGCAGCTGGCCAAGATCGCCGCGCGTGTGATGGCGGGCGAGAAGCTGGCAGATCTGGGCCTGCCGCCTGATGACCGCCGCCTGGAGCGCTACTGCGTCAAAGAGGCCGTCATGCCGTTTAATCGCTTCCCAGGCGCCGACTCGGTACTGGGGCCGGAGATGAAGTCCACCGGAGAAGTGATGGGTGCGGCGCCTGACTTTCCGCGCGCCTACGCCAAGGGCCAACTTGCGATCAACTACGAGTTGCCGACCTCAGGTACGGTCTTTCTCTCGGTCTGCGACCGCGACAAACGTGCGGTCGTTGGCCTGGCGCTGTCCCTGCGCAACCTCGGCTTCGATATCGTAGCCACGCAGGGGACCGCCCAGGTGCTGGAAGCCGCGGGTATCCCCTCAGAAGTCGTCATGAAGAAGTATGAGGGGCGTCCTAATGTTATCGACCGCATCACCAACGGCGAGATCGCGCTTATCATCAATACGCCCTTTGGCCAGGAGACCCGCAGCGACGGTTACCACATCCGCGCGGCGGCCATCCGCCATCGGATCACCAATGTCACCGCGCTGTCTGCCGCGATGCCCCTGGTGCAGGCCATAGCCGCCCGCAAAGAGGGCAATTTCGACGTGTGCGCGCTGCAGGACTTTGAGGTTGCCCATGGCTAAGTTCCTGGAAGATGCGCGCATACTCAGCAACATGAACTTCGCGCCGGACCTCTGGTCGCTGCGTTTGCAGGCGCCCCGCATGGCTGCGGCTATCAAACCGGGGCAGTTCGTCAAGATCGATCTGGGCGAGAGCGGCCACATCCTGAGGCGTCCGCTCTCGGTCTATCAGGCTGACCTGAAGGCCGGTGAGATCGAGCTGCTGTATCAGGTCGTCGGTTCCGGCACTCGCCTGATGAGCGCGTGGCGTCCGGGTGAGACTCGATCGCTTCTGGGACCACTCGGTATGCCCTGGCCGGTGCCAGAGGGCACGCGTCGTGCGCTGTTGATCGGTGGCGGGATCGGCACCGCGCCGCTCGCGCTGCTGGACCAGCAACTGAAGGCCGACCCTGCGATCACAGTCACGATGGTCCAGGCGGCACAGACGGCTGAACGCCTGGTCGCGCGCGGGTTTTTTGAGCGCACGGTTGATACCTGGCTTTGCGCCACTGATGATGGGAGCGCGGGGGCCTGCGGGCTCATCACCGTGCCACTGGAGGAACTGCTCGCCACGCAACACTTCGATGTGGCCTATGTCTGCGGGCCAGAGGTCATGCAGGCGCCGGTCGCGCGGCTGTGCGCGCAGCACGGACTGCGTTGCTATGTGTCGCTGGAGCGGCGCATGGCCTGCGGCATTGGAGCGTGCGCCGGTTGTGTGGTCAAAACAACGAGCGGCCTGAAAGGGGTCTGTATGCTTGGCCCGATATTTGATGCGGAGGAGGTGTGCTGGGATGACAATGTCGCCTCACGAGTCCGCTGATGACAAAAGGGGGACAGGCACCGTTTTGTCAGATATGCGGGTCATGATCGGCTCGCTTACCCTTGCCAATCCGATTCTTACTGCCTCAGGCACCTTCGCGGCGGGTCGTGAATATTCTGACTTCGTCGACCTCACGCGCTTGGGCGCGACCACGACCAAGGGCGTCTCTGCGGTTCCCTGGGAAGGCAATCCCGGGCGGCGCCTGGATGAGACGGCCTCCGGCATGCTGAACTCGATCGGACTGCAGAATCCCGGTATGGAGCACTTCGTGCGCTATGACCTGGCCTGGCTGCGGGACAACGCTCCCGAACTGCCGGTCATCGTGAACGTAGTGGGGCACCGCGTGCCGGAATACACCGCTGTGATCGAGTATCTGGAACAAGCAGAGGGAATAGCGGCCTACGAGCTCAATGTCAGCTGCCCCAACGTCGATGCTGGTGGTATGGCGATCGGGGTCGACCCGGCTGCGGCCGCCAAGGTGACCAGCGCTTGCCGTGCGCTCACTAAGCGCCCGCTCATTGTGAAGCTCACGCCTAACGTCACTGATATCACGGAGGTTGCGCGTGCGGTCGAGGGGGCAGGCGCTGACGCGGTCAGCCTCATCAACACGATCCTGGGGCTGTCGATCGACGCACACAGCCGCAAGCTGATTTTCGAGCGCGCCGTAGCAGGGTTGTCCGGCCCGGCGATCAAGCCGGTGGCGCTTCGTATGGTCTATGAGGTGGCGCGTGCGACCGATATTCCGGTCATTGGCATGGGCGGAGCGGCGACGGGGACCGATGTCGTTGAGTTCATGCTGGCAGGGGCTACGGCTGTGGCGCTCGGCACCGCGAACTTCACCAATCCACAGGCAACCACCGACGCGCTTGATGAGTTGATCCGTTACTGCGAGCAACAGGGTGTGAGCGCCGTCACCGAACTGATCGGCGCCGTCAGACCGGCGAGCTGAAAGGACGACCACGATGACAGACCCCAAAGACCAACTGATCGTTGCGCTTGATGGTGCGCCCGGTGAGGTTGCTGCCTGGGCCGACGCGCTGCAGGGCGCCGTCACCTGGGTCAAGGTGGGCATGACTCTGCACTATGTGCTGGGCGCGAGCATCATCGATGACCTGCATGCGCGGGGCTTCAAGGTCTTTCTTGACCTGAAGCTTCACGACATCCCGCACCAGGTCGAGGGAGCGGCTGAGGCCCTTGCAAAAATGGGCGTCGAGATGATGACTGTGCACGCGGCAGGCGGCCTTGAGATGATGGCGGCGGCGGTGCGTGGCGCGAATCGCGGGGCAAATCAAGTCGGTAAGCCAATGCCGAGGATCCTGGCGGTCACGGTGTTGACGAGCATGGATGCGACAGGTCTTCACCAGGTTGGCGTGCCAGACGACCCGCAGACCCAGGTTGAGCGCCTGGCGCGTCTGGCACAACAGGCAGGGATTGGCGGCATCGTCTGCTCACCCTTGGAGGCCCCTCTGGTGCGTCCGATACTGGGACCTGGCACGACCATCGTGACGCCGGGCGTACGCCCCGCAGGTTCAGAGGTCGGCGATCAGAGCCGCATTGCGACTCCGGCCCGCGCGCTGGAGCTTGGCGCCACCCACCTGGTGGTTGGCCGCCCGATTACCCAGACACCAGATCCCGCCGCTGCTGCTCAAGAGATACTGCAGGAGATCAGCTCGAAAGGAGCTTTAGCATGACCAACGATGAGATACTGGCGGCCTTCAAGGACTGCGGAGCGCTGCAGCATGGTCACTTCCAACTGACGAGCGGACGACATTCAGACTCCTACATGCAGTGTGCGCGCGTGCTGGAGTCACCGTCGCTCACAATGCGCCTGGCGCGCGAACTGGTGGCCCGTTTGCCACAGGGCGTCCAGGCAGATGTGGTCGCCTCACCGGCGGTCGGCGGCATACTCATCGGCTTTGCAATGGCGGAGGTCCTTGACTTGCCGTTTATCTTCAGCGAGCGCAAAGAGGGCGCAATGATTTTCCGGCGCGGTTTTCATGTCGAGCCTAATGCGAGGGTCTTTGTGGTTGAGGATGTTGTGACGACAGGCGGGAGCGTCGGCGAGGTCATTTCACTCGTAGAGCAAGCGGGAGGTGTTGTTACCGGTGTGCTCTCGCTCGTAGACCGGGGCGGTGACAAGAAATTCGATAAGCCCTTCTATCCGCTGCTCGCGCTCGATATAGCCAGCTGGGCGCCCGAGGACTGCGCGCTCTGCCAGCAGGGACAGGCGCTCACTTCTCCGGGATCGCGTCGTCTGGCATGATGGGCTGGCCTGCGCCGATCTGCTCAAACCCGATGCTCGATTTGCTTGATTGACAAAAAAATAATTATGTTAATTGCTAGGATGTTAGAAACATTTGTGGTATAATAAAAATGCGCAGTAGTGGGGGAAAAAAGGGAGTTACTGCTCAAAGGGGAAGCCGTAGCCCACGCGTGGAGACACCGTGGGCTACGGCATTTTTTTTATTACCATGCAGTTCCCCTTCTGCTCCGTTCACACCTCTGGAGCCCTGCGATCCCCCTTCGCAGGGCTCCTCTCATGTCGCAGGTATGCCCAACTCAAAATGCGGTAGTATGAAAAAGGGCAAAGATCACCAAGGAGGGACTCTATGTCATTACCTTTGACTGATACTCAGGCCGAGGAGTTGCTCGACCGCTACAACGAGACCGATTCGCTGCGCAAACATGGGCGCGCGGTGCGTGGCATGATGCGACACTTCGCGGTGCTCTATAACGAGGACCCGGAGTACTGGGGTCAGGTCGGTCTGTTGCATGATATCGACTACGAGAAGTGGCCCGATGAGCACTGCCATAAAACGCCGGAGCTGCTGCGCGAGGCGGGTTACGATGATGCCTTCATCCATGCGGTCATTAGCCATGGGTGGCCGGTCTGCAGCGACCAGGAGCCAACGCTCACGATGGAGAAAGTGCTTTTCGCCTGTGACGAACTTACCGGGCTGGTCACAGCGGCGGTGCTGATGCGTCCGGACCACTCGGTGCTGACCATCGAGGTCAAGTCGGTCAAAAAGAAGTTCAAAAGTAAGAGCTTTGCGGCCGGCGTGGATCGCGACATCATCAACCAGGGCGCCGAGATGCTCGGTGTCGACCTGGACTACCTGATCGAGGGCACTATCACCGGGATGCGCGATGTAGCCGATGAGATCGGCCTGGTAGGGGAGCCGGCGCCTGCCGAAGGTGAGCCCGCTCCCGCGCCAGGGGCAGGGGAGTCCGCATGAGCCGCTCGGACGGGCGCCGCATCCGCACGCTCGACCCTATCACGCGCTTCATGGGCTATATCATGAAGCATCGCTGGGACTCCTGTAATCAGGTCACTTGGGAGCTTGACTATGAGAAGGTCGAAGCCTACATCAAGGCGCGCAAGGGACAGGGCGGCCCGCCGATCAGCTTGATGGCGGTCATCATCGCCGCCTACGTGCGTACGTGTTCACAATTCCCGTTCATCAACCGCTTCCTCGTGAATAAGCGTCTCTACGCTCACAATGACGTCACGGTGTCCTTTGTGGCGCTCAAAAGCGACTGGGACGGCGTGGGCGATCAGCCCGAGGCGCTCGTCAAGATCCACTTCACAGGGGCCGAGACACTTGACGAGGTGGCGGAGAAACTTAATGCGGCCATTACCCTGAACCGCGCTGATGACGCGAACTCGGTCGAAAAGATCGCCGACCGCATCCTGAAGCTGCCGGGTCTGCCGTCCTCGATTGTAGGGACGCTTGTGTGGTGCGAGAAGCACGGCATGCTCCCCAAGGCGCTTATCGAAGCGAGCCCGTTTCATTGCAGCATGTTCTTCACAAACCTGGCGTCGATCCGCGGCCCGATGCTCTACCACCATCTCTATGAGTTTGGCACATGCTCGACCTTTCTGGCGCTGGGGTTTTCGACCACACGGCCCAAGAGCTTTGCGCTGGGCGTGACGCTTGACGAGCGTATCACGAACGGCGCTGGATTCATCCGCGCAAGCCGCTACATGGAGCAGACCATCGCGCATCCTGAACGCCTGGAGACGCCTCCGGCTGAGGTTAAGCGCGACATCGACTAGCTCCTCGCAATGACAAGTTTGTCTGTGTTACACTAGATAAGTTGTAAAAGTACCCTCTCCTGTGGCGTGCGCTTTCACCGGCGGCGTACTCGGAACTGGGCGGATGAAAGAAAGACAGGTGAAGTTCTATGCCTTTGACCAAGGAAGTCAAAGCTCAGATTATCTCTGAGTACGGCGCCAACGACAAGGATTCCGGCTCGACGGAAGTCCAGATCGCTCTGCTCACACAACGCATTAAAGACCTCAACGTCCATCTTGACATGCACGGGCACGACCATCATACGCGTCGTGGCCTACTCAAGTTGGTCGGTCAGCGTAAGCGTCTGCTGAACTATCTCAAGGGACGTGACATCGAGGCGTATCGCGAGCTTATCGCCAAACTCGGCATCCGCGGTTAAGACGCCGCTAGGCGCCCGCTGACGGCGTTCCTGCGAAACTCGCGGCCTTTAAGGCCGCCACGTTTCGCAGCGCCTTGCCAGCGAACGCCGATCGGCGTCTTCATGAGAATCATTCTCATATAAAAGTCCACAGATAATTCGGTCTGAGGCCGGGCATGCGAGGAGCTGCTTGAGAAGTTTCATCCGGCATGGGGCCGGATGAGGAAGAAGAAGGAAGAATATGCCAAAAGTAGTAGAAACATTTGAACTCTTTGGAAAAGAGTATTCGCTTGAGACGGGCGAGCTGGCCCGCCAGGCCGGCGGTTCGTGCCTGGTGCGCCAGGGTGACACGGTCGTGTTGGTGACCGCTACCGCCAGCAAGGAGAAGAAGGACTATGACTTCTTTCCGCTGACGGTCGATTTCGAGGAACGTATGTATGCAGCCGGAAAGATTCCCGGCGGCTTTCTGAAGCGCGAGGGCCGCGCGTCTGAAAAGGGCATCTTGACCGCGCGCATGATCGACCGTCCGCTGCGCAGTGCGTTTGCCGACGGCTTCCGCAATGACGTGCAGGTAGTGGTCACCGTTCTGGGCGCCGACCAGAGCAATCAGCCCGACGTGATCTCGATCATGGGAGCTTCGGCAGCACTGCTGGTCGCGGGTATCCCGTTTGAGGGGCCGCTCGCCGGCGTGCGCATCGCACGGGGCGAGGACGGCCAGTTCATCGTCAACCCCACCTTCGAGGAAGAAGAGGCCAGCGACCTCGACCTGGTAGTCGGTGGCTCACGTGACGCGGTCTACATGATCGAAGCGGGCGCCGACGAGGTCAGCGAAGAGGACATGCTTGCCGCGATGATGTTTGCGCAGGAAGCCCTCGGTGAGTTCTGCGCGGCCCAGGAGCGCCTGGTCGCTGCCGTGGCGCCAACCCCGCTGGTCTTTGAGCTTGATGAAATGCCTGAATGGATCATGGAGCGCATCTCTGAGACAGGCGAGCAGAAGATGTATGCCGCCCTGCATAACGCGGACAAACTCTCCCGTATGGCCGATGTCGACGCCGTCAAGGCTGAGCTCACGGAGCTCTTCACGGAAGAAGAGCGCGCTGAGTGGGCACAGAAGATCAAAGAAGCCCTCAAGAAACTTGAGAAGAAGACCATGCGCGCCATGGTGCTCGATGAGGGCGAGCGTGCCGATGGCCGCAGCCTCGAAGAGATTCGCCCGATCACCTGTGTGGCCGGTTTCCTGCCGCGCAGTCATGGCGATGGCCTGTTTACGCGCGGTCAGACCCAGGTGCTCTCCATAGCGGCGCTCGGTATGCTGAGCGAGTGGCAGCGCCTTGATACGATCGACCCCTGCGAGGGCAAGTACTATATCCATCACTACAACTTCCCGCCGTTTGCGACTGGCGAGACCGGTTTCATGCGCGGCCCCAATCGCCGCGCGATCGGCCATGGGGCCCTGGCAGAGCGCGCGCTGCGTCCGATGCTGCCGACACGCGAGGACTTCCCCTACGCGATCCGCGTGGTCTCCGAGGTACTGGAGAGCAACGGCTCGTCCTCAATGGCCTCAGTCTGTGGTTCAACGCTTGCGCTTATGGACGCCGGCGTGCCCATCTCCTCTCCGGTATCCGGCATTGCGATGGGACTTATCAAGGAGGGCGATCGCGTCGCGGTACTCTCTGACATCCAGGGGCTGGAGGACTTTCTCGGTGACATGGACTTCAAGGTCGCTGGCACTGAGAAGGGCATTACCGCCCTGCAGATGGACAACAAGGCCAAAGGCCTCTCGCTTGAGATCCTGACCCGTGCCATCGAGCAGGCAAAAGCTGGCCGCGCTCACATTCTTGGCAAGATGCTCGAAGCGCTGCCCCGTCCGCGCGAAGAGCTCTCCGAGTTTGCGCCGCGCGTTATAACGATCAAGATCCCGGTCGACAAGATCCGCGAGGTCATTGGCAGCGGCGGCAAAGTGATCCGCGCTATCCAGGAGGAGACCGGCGCGTCGATCGATATCCAGGAGGACGGCGTCATCTTCATCGGGTCCAAGGACCTGGGTGGGGAAGAAGCCGCGCGTCGTATCAACATGATCGTCAAGGATCCGGAAGTCGGCGAGGAGTATCACGGCAAGGTCGTGGGTATCCAGAGCTTTGGCGCCTTCATCGAGTTGACGCCGGGCAAGGACGGCCTGCTGCATATCTCACGCATGGCCAATGGGCGCATCGGCAAGGTTGAGGATGTCCTGGCCATCGGCGATGAGGTCGACGTGGTCGTACTGGAAGTCGACGACAACGGCAAGGTCTCGCTGGATCGCCTGAACAAGCCAGATGCTCCTGAGGGCAGCTGGACGGGTGGCCAGGGCGGTGGACGTGATGACCGTGGGGGTCGTGGCAACGGAGGCGGTTACGATCGCAACCGTCCGCGCCGTGACGACCATGGAGGCGGAGACGATCGCAGGCCCCGCCGTCACCACTAAACGCATCCTGTCGCAGACCCCGTCGCCGTCACGAGGCGACGCTACGGGGCACAATACAACCGCACAAGGCAAAGAACCTGCCCCTCGACTGAGGGGCAGGTTTTTCATAAAAATAAACCATTATGTGTCGCCGGAAAACCCTTTTGTAACAGAATGGTAATAACTTGACCGATGCGCTCGCATATGTTTATTCAGAAATGAATAAACAAGCGATTTTATATTAACAAATTTATACATTTGAGTCGTGAAATTGTTGATTTGTATATTGTTAGGTAACAGTAACAATTACGAGGAATCTGATATACTTTTACTGGAGGTTTTTACATAAAATTTTTGTAAAGTGCAGGGGAAGAATAGTGCAAAAGTGGGTCAAATATAAAGCAGTAATAGCAGCGCTGGTGATATCGGCGCTCATCCTGCCTGCCCTGTCCCCCGGATCTTATGCGTCCGCAAGCCCTGCGAGTACGCCTGAACCTTCGATAGAGACGAGCACCCAGAAAACTCCACCAACGGATGCAGCAAGTTCTCCAACTACCACTGCTGACCAAAGCAGTGCAGCTACCTCGAATACCTCGAATACTGACGGCTTGGCAAATCAGGTATTTATTGCGTCGGTGTACAGTGATGCGGGCCTTACAAATCTTGTTTCTGGAAAGACGGTCCGGGTGAGCGGCGACTTGCCCATCGGCGGATATGCGACGGCGTATCCGGTGGATTCCACCTGCCTGCAAAATGAGGATGTACTGGCGGCTTATGACGTTACGGTCTATCAGGCCGATGGGACGAAGTTCGATTTCGACAAGCCCCTGACGGTTAGCTTCGATCTTCCCGATATTCCTGCTGGCTTACAGAATAAGGACCTGGCGCTGCTCTATATTCCAGAAGATCAACAGCCTGAGACCCTGAGCACGCCGGTAAACGTGACAGATACCGGTGTTTCGTTTGACGTTCAGCATTTCTCCACCTATGCAGTGACGGTCATCAGCGTGAGCCAATGGAGTATCTACCTGGATGACGGCCTCATTGCTTACCAGCGTGCGGCAACGGGGGCAAACGCCACCTACGCCGGTACGGTGACCTCGACCTATCCAGGCGAGGTGCATTCATTCAACTTAAGCTCCACTAATCAGAACCTGGCGTTTACCAGCGTCACAAAAGATGGCGTGGAACAATTGCCCAGCTCACCGTTTGCTATCAGCACGCTTGGTGGCTCGACCGCGCCGTTTCTAAATATCAATTTCACGCAGAATACCCAGATCATAATCAAGTATGACAATCGGTATTCCAGCGGTGCTACCACGTCGATAACGCTGACCGTAAACATTACAGTGAACACGCCAAACCCGAATATCGGGATCAAAGATACCATCGTGCAGGACGGCCTCTTAAATGCGGTGCTCAGTCCCGCCTTAAGTCCGGATGTTGTGAGCTACACCTGGACAAAATGTGCCACGGCGAACGGCACCTATGTCCCGGTGGATCCTGACGCCCTTGAAAACGACGGGGCAAGCATCAACGTTGCCGTGGATGGCGGCGCGCAGATGTTCTACCAGGTGACGGCGACCTTAAGTGATGACTCAACTTATACCTCGGATCCTTATCAGGTGCCCTATAATTCGCGGCTGGTAAATGGCAGCTTCGAGGACAACACGGCCGGCGTCACACCGGGGACTTCTCTTGCTGCTGGCAACGGGACCTCAGCGATCGTTGCTGAGACCAAGGTTCCTGGTTGGCATACGACTGAGGATGACCGGATGGTTGAGATCTGGGGAAGATACTTCAAACCGGGCCAGCCAGGGGGCCTAACGTTTGACTCAGCCTCTCCCGACAGCCAATACTTCGCGGAGCTCAACGCGAACAGTGATTCTACACTCTATCAGGACGTGCTGGTTGTTCCTGGCTCGACGCTGTACTGGAGCCTGGCCCACCGGGGACGCAATAGCGCAACGATCAACGATGTGATGAACGTGGTCATCATGCCTACCAGCCAGGTGCCGGTAAATATCACGTCAGCTCAGGCTGAAGCAATTACCCAGACTGCTGATAAAAGCACGATGGTAACGACGATCTCTGATAACAACACGGCTTGGAACAGCGGCAATGGGGGCGAGAACTATACCGGGCAGTATACGGTCCCTGCAGGTGTCTATGTGGTGCGGTTCTTCTTTGTGAGTATTGTAGGTTATTCCCCGACAGGCGCTGCGGCGGTGGGCAACTTGCTCGATGACGTTGAGTTCAACGCCGATCTCCCCTACAAGATCGAGTATTACGTGAACGGCAAACTGCAGACGACATCTTGGCAAGATCGGAGCGCCTTCGGTACGATCATTAACGCCAACGGCACGATCACCGATCCTTCGGGTGCAGTGACCACCAATACCGAAATGGCTGCCTTGTTCTCGGGGTATGACACAAATCCGACCTATACTCTGCAGAAGACCATGTCGACGACGTGGGATCCCGTGACAGAACAGTACCTTTCTGCCGGAAAGAGCTTGAATGGAGCCACGAGTTTCAAACTTACGACAGCTAATCAGGTCCTGCAGCTCTATTACGTTACTCAAGGCCTTGTCGTCGACAAGGTAGTCACCGGCGTCGCTGCTGCGGACATGCCCGACAGCTATTCAGCAACCTTTGGCCTTTATGACGACCTGGGTAGCCTCGTCGCAACTACTACGGTCACCCTGGCTGATGACAGCTTCGATGGCTCTATGCAATTCCTTGACAAAAACGGGGATCCGGTCGCGCTCAATATTCCGGCGCGCTATACGATCAAGGAGCTCGCTACGAGCGATATCACCAACTATACTCTCGCGGCGACCACTTCTCAGGGAGTGACCGGCGTCCTCAACTCTAATGAGACGACGATAGCCGCCGGGTCAAGCGATCCACGCCTGTCGGTTCAGTTCGACACGAGCTCTGCCTACTCGGTCTATAAAGCGTATTTCACCAATGACTACAAGCTGGGCACTACGACCTTGACCATATCAAAGACGGTCGTGGGCGATCTTGCTGACCTGACCAGGGAGTTCACCTTTACCGCCCTGCTGAAAGATTCAACGGGCACGCCGGTGACGGGTGATTTCGCCTATACAGGCGGAGTTATTGCTGGCACTGGTGCGACGCCTCCGGACGACGGCACGCTGCACTTTGACAGTGGTGGCGCGGCAACGTTTAATCTCTCGCATGGACAGAGTATCACGTTGCAAGACGTATCATTGGGCAGCACCGTTGAGATCGTTGAAGCGCCGGATCCGAGTGCTCACTACCGTGTATCCTATCTGAACAGCGCTGCTACGACCACAACGCCGGTCGTGGGCAATGATACCGGTAGCGTCACGCTGTCGCCTGACCAGGAGTTCGACTTCACTAACAGGCGCGCCCCCGTGGTACTCAGTGGATTAGGGGCTGGCAAGATCGAGGCACTACTACCCGAACTGTCGACTGTGGTCATGCTCGCGATGGTGCTCATTACCGGCACAGCTGTCGCCAACCACCGCAAGAGGGGAGGGGAACATGGCGCAAGATAAACCGCAAGGGTCCGCTGGACCTTCGGTCTTGCGCGATCTCGCCTCGCTCGGACTCAAGATCTTGGTAGTCGTGCTGGTGTTCGTCTTAGTCTTCACGTTTTTTTATGGACTCGACCGCAACACAGATCCTGACATGGCCCCGATGGTAAAAGATGGCGACCTGGTGATGTTCTATCGACTGGACAAGACCTACGCCGTCGATGACCTCACGGTCGTGCGCTATCACGGCAAGCAGGAGGTCCGCCGCGTCGTTGCTGGCGCAGGAGATGCGGTCGACATCACCGACGAAGGACTGGTGGTCAACGGGGCGCTCCAACAGGAGCCAAACATTTACCAGAAGACCGTGAGGTATGCGAAGGGGGTTTCGTTTCCTCTCACGGTGGGCCCAGGCCAGGTGTTTGTCTTAGGGGACGCGAGGGGGAATGCGACGGATAGCCGCGTCTATGGCCCGGTGAACACGAAGGACACCTTAGGAACCGTGATTACGCTCATCAGGCGACGAAACTTTTAATGTGGCAACGACGGCAAACGTTGCAAAGGGGACGTTTTGCCAAGGCTTTGAAAAAATTCATGGACCGAGTCCATGTGAATATAGGGGAAAGAAAGAAACCTTAGAGGAGGCTCAAAATGATCAAGAAAAAGAAACTATTCGTGGCGATCATGCTTACGTTTGCGCTGTGCTTCGCGAGCATTTCGTCTGCCTTTGCGGCGCAGGCGCCCAATGGCGAAAACGGCACAACGGGTGACCCCGTTATCGCCGCTGGTGGCGTAGGCGCCATCGTATCCGACACGCCGGGCACTTCGGTGACGGCCTACATCACGAAGGTGCTGCAGATGCCGGTCGGCACGACCGCCCCTACCGCGACCTTCAAGTTTACGGCGACGCCGGAAAGCGTTGATGGCGATACCTCCGTCAAGCCGCCGGTGCTCAATAGCGGAAACCAGTTCAGCGTCGCCTATCCGGGCGGTACGGCAGCGACTGCTGATACCAACACAGCAACCTACACGCAGGAGACCGGTAACATCTTTGCTGGCGTGAACTTCCCGCATGCGGGCATCTACGTGTACACCATCACTGAGACTGCGGGTACCTATACGACAGCCACGGGGGAAGTCATGGTTTATTCACCCGCGTCATATAAGCTCTATGCCTTCGTCGCTAACGACGGCAATGGCGGCCTGTACATCCAGGCGGTCAGTGATGTGGTGACCACGATCGACAACAGCAATCAGAAGACTGACTATAAGGTCGACCCAAGCCTTGGTGAGCATGGAATGGTCTTTACAAACACCTTCATGCGCACTCACCAGGGTACGATTACCAACCCGAACCTTGAAGTTAGCAAGACGGTAACTGGTTCGTATGCAGACCTGACCAAGTACTTCCCTTATACTATGACCGTGACAGCACCGGATGTGTCCTATGACCCCAGCGGCAATCTTCCAGCCTCGTCAGTAACGACGGCGAGCCCGGTTCCGTTTACCGCGACGGCCCCAACTTATCAGGCCTACATCCTCGATGCGAGCGGCGCGATCATCACCGATCCGACCCCGAACAGCATTTCGGGAGCCACATTCAGCACTACAACCGGGCTGATCACCATCACGTCTGGCGCGCAATTCAGCTACAGCCTTCAAAATGGGCAGAAGCTTGTATTCCTCGACACGCCGGTCGGCACGACCTTCACCGCAAACGAGACGGGCACACCCAGCTACGTTCCGTCCGTGGCTGTCACCGCGAATGACACAGCGGGCGCTCCGAAGACGGGTAACACTAACGCCGCTGCAGGCAGTAGCCTCAGCACGGGCGCCTATCTTGTCAGCGAGAGCGCTAACACCGCAGACTATACCAATAACCTGCCCGACATCACCCCGACAGGCCTGCTCATCAACAACCTGCCCTATATCGGCCTGATTGTTTTGGCTGTTGGCGCTGTGGTGGTCTACGTCGTGACGAAGTCCCGCAAACGGAACAGTTATAACCACTAGGATGTGACGCCTCTCCTCTGGGAGAGGTTCATTCCAACCATATTTTGAGCTTGATACTGAGGAGAGGAGGCCCAGATGGACGCAGCGAAGAAAATCGGCATAAAAGCAGTTGCACTGACGAGCAGCACTGTCAACCTGGCGATCATGGTCGTTATCATGCTGCTGCTGGTTTTTGGCGGCTACGCCCTCTGGGACTCCCATCAGGTCTACGCGGTGGCGTCTTCGACCCAGTACGCAGCCTACAAGCCCACGGATAAGAACGGGGGGCTCTCGTTTAAGGAGCTGCAGGCCATTAACCCGGAGGTGATCTCCTGGCTGACGGTCTATGGGACGCACATCGATTACCCGGTAGCGCAAAGCACAAATAATCTGAAGTACATCAACACGGACGCGACGGGGAAGTACTCTCTCTCAGGCTCGCTCTTCCTGGATGCCGGCTGCAGCCCGGATTTCAGTGACTTCTCATCAATCATCTATGGCCACCACATGGACGAGGACACAATGTTTGGAGAGATCGGGCTGTTCGCGAATCAAAGCTACTTCAACGCCCGCAAATACGGGGTTCTGTACTTTGACGGCAAGGAACATGGCCTGGAATTTTTCGAGTTCATTCATGTCGACGCTTATGATGATGCAGTATATCGCACCAAGATCACCGGCCGCGACGCGCAGCAAGCTTATCTCGACCTGCTGAAGAGTGAGGCGAAATATACCCGCAGCGATGTACCGGTCACGCCGGATGACCATATCGTGCTGCTTTCAACCTGCTCGGAGACGACAACCAACGGACGCGACATCCTTCTGGCAAAGATTACCGACAAGGTTCCCGCTGACCCCTTTGGGGGTTCTGCAGGGAATCGGGGTACCGGAATCCCTGCGCTGGACTCCCTTTTGGATCTCTGGGATGCGGCGCCATTGCCAGTCAAGATCGTGATCATCGCATTGCCGTTTTTGCTGGTGCTGCTGTTGATCGTACTGATCATCAAAAAGAAGAAGCGTCCAAAAGAAGCGCACGCTGAGGATACTCACAAGGGAGACGAATAGGTGAACAGGATAGTTTCTGATAGAGGGATCTTGCGTATGAGAGATCATATGCTGAGAACTTTCCTGGCATGTGTGGCCCTGGCCTGCCTGGTCGGCGTCATATTTGCCCCTGCCGCCTATGCGCTTGATACTCATGACGCCACGCTGGATGTGAAGCAGGTGTTCTTCAATCACACTTCAACTCCCAATATCGATGAGACCTTTTCCTACCGACTGATCCCTGACGACCCGTCAAATCCCCTGCCTGCAGGCAGTGATGCGAGCGGCTATACCTTCGCGATCACCGGCAATAGCACGGTACCGCTTGGTCCGATTTATTTTTCCAAGGTGGGGGTCTATAGCTATCAGTTGAAGTGCGTCACGCCCGTGCGAGCTGGATATACCAATGACCCGGAAGTCTACACTATAACGTTCTATATCACGAATGATCAGACGCCGCTTGTCATCGTGCAGCTGGCCGACGGAGACAAAGTTCCCTACGTCGAGGTAGACCCGGGTTATCAGGCGCCGACGCCGAAGGGTAAGGTAGAAGTAGCGGGCACAAAGACCTGGGACTATGGCGCCGCGCCCTCCAATGATCGCCCGGGAAGCATTTCTGTCCTTATCAAGAACGGCAACACAACCGTCAAAACAATCACGGTGACCGCGGCAGGTGGCTGGAAATGGTCCGTGTTACTGCCAGCAAACGATGCGTCTGGGCGCCCCATCCACTATTCCGTTGATGAGGCTAATGTTCCTCATTACACCCACACGGTGAAGGACTACAATCTGAAGAACACTTATGTCAGCCCTCATTATCCGGGCGATATGCCAAAGACTGGCGACAGCATCCCCCTCTTGATAGGGGTACTGGTCGCGTCAGTGGCTGCTGGGGTACTAGTGTTGTTCCTGGTAGGCCGCAGGCGCACTCAACCCGCCCAGTCCAAATCTTAAGACAGTAAAAATATCGCGATTATCTGAGTCGCACCGCTCCCGCTCTCTCTGAAGAATCGCCGCCCTGATCTGGGCGAGTGATATACTTGTCGCATGAAGTTACAGGAATCAGGAGAGATGTATCTTGAAGCCATCCTCGTGCTGGGGGAGCAGGCCGAGGCGGTCCATTCGGTCGATGTGGCGACGTATCTCAAAGTGACGAAACCGAGCGTGAGCCGCGCGATGTCGAACCTCAAAGTCGCTGGCTATCTTACGATGAGCCCCGATGGGTCCATCAAACTGACCGCTCGAGGCAAAAAGAAAGCTGCGTCCGTTTATGATCGCCATGTGACTCTGACGAAGTTCCTGGAGTCGCTTGGCGTCGATAAGAAGACAGCAGCCGATGACGCCTGCCGCATCGAGCATGTCATCAGCAACAAGACCTTCTCCCAGATCAAATCCCACATCGAATAAAAAATGTAACCCGGGTGTCATGTAAATCCTCTTGACTTCTTGAGTTAGCCGTGGCAAACTCAAATATAGAAGTAATCAGTTAGCAACGGCTAACTCTCGTATTGGGAGCGTATGCGGACACTTAAAGACATACCAGTGGGTGGGAGCGCACGAGTCCTGCGCGTGCAGGGCGCGGGCGCCTTGCAGCGTCGGATCATGGACATGGGCATCACAAAGGGCTGCCTGGTGAAGGTGCGCAAGACCGCGCCGCTTGGCGACCCGATCGAGGTCAAAGTCCGGGGCTATCAATTGTCACTGCGCAAGGCGGACGCAGCACTGGTCGAAGTGCAGTGAGGGCCGCGGATCGATGATGGCGCATTCCTCGGACACCCCGCTCAAGATCGCGCTGGTCGGAAACCCCAATAGCGGCAAAACTACCCTTTTTAATGCGCTAACCGGCTCGTCGCAACATGTCGGCAACTGGCCTGGGGTAACGGTCGACAAGAAGGAAGGACGGGCTCGCCAGGGGGGCCGTGAGGCAACGGTGATCGACCTGCCCGGAGTCTACTCGCTTGCGCCCTACACCTCTGAAGAGGTCGTGACTCGCGACTACCTGGTCATCGAGGAGCCTGACGTTATCATCAACATCATTGACGCCACTAATATCGAGCGCAATCTCTACCTCTCCACCCAACTCCTTGATATCGGCGTCCCGCAGGTTATCGCGCTGAACATGATGGATCTGGTCCGCAAGCACGGTGACGAGGTTGACATCGAAGGGCTCAGTTCTGAATTGGGCGTACCGGTCGTCGAGATTTCGGCTTTGCGTGGGACGGGGTTGCAGCAGCTCCTGCAGCAGGCTTTCGAGGCCGCTGACGAGGGGATACCTCCGTTTTTCAACCGCAAGTTCTCCTATCGCGTCGAGGACGCGCTCGCAAAGATCGCAAAGATCATCTATGGGGCAGTGCCCCCCGAGCATCTGCGCTGGTACGCGATAAAGTTTTTCGAGCGCGATGAGCGTATCTGGGCAGGCGCGGCACTGGACGCCGAACATAAACGGCAGGAGGATTATACGGCGCATCGCGCGCTGCTCGGCCAGATCGAGGGCATCGTAGCGGGCTGCGAGGCGCAGCTCGACGACACGGCGCCCTCCATCATCACGGGAGAAAGCTATGACTTCGTAGAGCGGGTCATAGCGCGCACCGTCAACCGAACCGTCGAAGAGCGGACAACGTCAGAAAAGATCGACGCCGTGGTCACGCATCGCCTGTTTGGGCTGCCGCTTTTTGTCGTGCTGATATTTGCGATCTACTACGTGTCGGTGACGCTGGTGGGCGGGATCGTCACCGGCTTTATGAATCACACCTTCATCGGCCACTGGATCCAGGAGCCGCTCATGAGCGCGCTGACACGCGGCGGCGCGGCAGTCTGGCTACGCTCCCTGATCGTTGACGGCATCATCGGCGGCGTGGGAGCTGTTATCAGCTTCATACCGCAGATGATCGTGCTCTTCCTGCTGCTCGCGCTGCTGGAAGACTGCGGCTACATGTCGCGTATTGCGTTCTTGCTGGATCGCGTGTTTCGCCGCTTTGGTATGTCGGGGCGCAGCTTCATCCCGCTGCTGATATCGACGGGTTGCGGCGTGCCTGCCATCATGTCGGCGCGCACGATCGAGCAGGAGAGCGAGCGCCGCATGACGATACTTACGGCGACGTTCATGCCTTGTTCTGCCAAGCTGCCGTTGATCGCTCTGATCGCGGGAGTAGTCTTCGGCGGCGTGTGGTGGGTTGCGCCCTCGGCCTACTTCCTCGGCATTACTTCAGTGGTGCTTTCCGGCCTGATCCTGAAGAAGCTCAAGCGCTTCAAGTCCAAGATTTCGCCCTTCGTGCTGGAGCTGCCGGCTTATCACTGGCCGACCGCGCGCAATGTCGCCCTCAGCGTCTGGGATCGCATCTCCTCGTTTGTTAAAAAGGCGTTCACGATCATTTTACTGCTGAGCATCGCGGTCTGGTTTCTCTCGCGCTTTGGCTTCGAGGGAGGCAGCTTTGTGATGGTGAGCAGCCTTGATCACAGCCTGGTCGCACATATCGGGGACTTGTTCGCCTGGGTGTTTATACCGCTCGGTTTTGGGAACTGGCGGGCAACGATCGCCTCGCTTTTAGGCTTTACCGCTAAGGAGCAGATCGTATCGGTCATCGGTATCCTGACCTCAGGGCAGGGTGTGCGCACAAGTGCGCCGTCGGTGCTGGCGCTCTTTGGGGGGCAGAAGGTGGCGGGCTATGCGTTTATGGCTTTCAACTTGCTTTGCATCCCTTGTGTGGTGGCTGTCTCGACGATGATAAGCGAGATGAAGTCACGCAGTTGGGCGCTCTTTACTCTGGCCTACCAGCTGAGCTGGTCCTATGCGGTCGCGCTCATGATCTATCAGTTTGGCATGCTGATGGTGACGGGACGCTTTGGCGTGGGCACGATAGCTGCGGTTGTGGTGCTGGCGGGGATGCTGTTCGCGTTGCTGCGTCCTGCGTCAAAGGCCCCGGAAGACAAAACTACCCCTGGGGTGGTTTTGTCATGAGCCACGCCGTGGGGGCCTGGGTCCTCAACATAAGCCTGACGCTTGTGGTGCTGTTTGTGGCAGGCCTGGCCCTGCGTGCGATAATAAAGCAGCATAAACGCAAGAAATCGATAGGCTGCATGGGCTGCCCGTATAGCGACTCCTGTGGAAAAGCGGAGGTAAAGAGCATTGACTGCCAGAAAAACTGTACTCGATAACGGCATGACCATCATCACTGAGAAGATGAACTCGGTGAGGTCGGTGGCGCTCGGGATCTGGTTCAGGGTCGGCTCGCGCGATGAGGCGCCTGCGGAAGCGGGGATGTCGCACTTCATGGAGCACATGATGTTTAAGGGCACGCCCACCCGCGACGCGCGCCAGCTTTCAGAGGCTTTCGATCGCCTGGGAGCGCAGCAGAACGCCTTCACCAGCAGGGAATATACCTGCTATTTTGCGAACTTCCTTGATGAGTCACTTGAAGGCGCTTTCGAGTTGCTCGGCGACATGGTCTGCCACGCGGAGCTTGCCCAGGACCAGTGCGAGCTTGAGCGACAGGTCATCATCGAAGAGATCGCGCGCGGCGAGGATGACCCCGACGATGTGGCGAGCGAACTTTTTACCCTGACGCTGTGGCCGGACCATCCGCTCGGCCTGCCGATCGCCGGTACGCGCGAGATCGTCGGGGGATTTGGCCATGAGGCAGCCGTCGATTTCCGCAGCCGCCATTACGGTACGGCGAATTGCATCGTCGCTGCGGCAGGCAACCTGGAGCATGAGCGCCTGATCGATCTGGCCCAGCGCTATCTGGCCGACTTGCCACAGGCTGACACCGTACCTCTTCGCAGTAGCCCCGCGCCCTCTGCTGCCGCGCGCGCCTTCAAGCAAAAGGATACCGAACAAGCGCAGATCTACCTGGGCACGACTGCGATGGCGGGCGCTGATGAGCGCCGCTTTGCCCTGGCGCTGGGCAATAACATTCTCGGTGGCACGATGAGTTCGCGCCTGTTCCAGGAGATCCGGGAAAAAGAGGGCCTCGTGTATGCGACTTATTCGATGCCACAGCTCTATCAGGACAGCGGATTGTTTGCGCTGTACTCAGGGACCCGCCCGGAAAACGCCGGGCACGTGGCCGAGCTCATGGAACGCGAGTTTGACAAGATCGCCGCAGAACCCGTCAGCGCAGGCGAGCTTGAGATGGCGCGCCAATCGGCGAAAGGCGCCCTGGCGCTCTCTTTGGAGTCAACGTCAAAGCGCATGATAGCACTGGCACAAAATGAACTGTTTGGCTCGCCTCAGCTTGATTTCGACGAGCTGTTGGCGCGCTATGACGCGGTGACGATCGATGACATCGCCACGGTGATGGCCGAGCTGGGAGCGCAAGCGCGCACGCTGGCAGTGGTCGGACCGTTTACTCAGCAAAATTTCGAAACGCGCTGAATGCCCGTTGGCAGACATTGGCCGCGTTTTATAATCTAGATGTGGTGTTGAAAGGAGCTTATGATGATACGAGTCGCAGTTGCAGGCGCAGCCGGTCGCATGGGTACGGCTTGTCGCGAGGCTTTAGCCGGAGCAGATGATCTTGAGTTGGTGGCCTGCATCGATCGGGCGCCGATGGCCGATGCGGATAGCGCCCCGGAGGCTGAGGCCTTTGACAGTGTCGCTGAGGCGCTGGTGGCGACTCATCCCGATGTGTTTGTCGACTTCACCGCGCCGGGCTCCGTCGAGGGCAATATCCGTGCGGCGCTTGCTGCTGGAGTGGATTGCGTGGTCGGTACGACCGGGCTGTCCGCAGCGACCCTCGAAGCGCTTGAAGCGGAGATCCCGCAGGGGACCTGCCTGTTTGTGGCGCCGAACTTCGCTATCGGAGCAGTCCTGCTCATGCAGCTGGCGGCGCGCGCGGCGCGCTGGATGCCCGACGTCGAAATCATTGAACTTCATCATAACCAGAAGAAGGATGCTCCCTCGGGCACCGCGATCCGCACGGCCGAACTGATCGTGGCAGCGCGTGCAGACGCTGGTGTGACACCGCTCGGCGCACCAGGCGCTGAGTCTGAGATCGGTGGCTATGAGGGCGCGCGCGGCGCCCGGGCTGAGGACATTCCCGTGCATTCGATACGCCTGCCGGGCCTGGTAGCCCATGAGGAGGTCATCTTCGGCGGCCCGGGGCAGACGCTCACCTTGCGCCATGACTCGCTCGATCGGGTGAGCTTCATGCCAGGTGTCCTGGCGGCTTGTCGCGCGGTCGGACAGCGCTCAGGGCTCATTGTGGGCCTTGAGAACCTGATAGAGCTGTAAGAGGCGCTGGTGGCAAGCATGGCGCAATCAGAAACAAAGCCGATCGTCATCCTGAAGTTCGGGGGGACGTCGGTGGCGACTGAGGCCGGTCGCCAGGCGATATGTGAGCGCGTGCGGGATCAGCGCGCGGCGGGCAAAGCGCCCGTGGTCGTGGTCTCGGCCATGGGGCGGCGCGGTGACCCCTATGCGACCGATACCCTGCTTGAACTGGCTACCCCGGACACGCTGAGCACCGATCAGCTCGACCTGCTCGCCAGCTGTGGCGAGGTCATCTCGGCGCTGGTCGTCGCCTCCCAGCTGCGCGGCTACTGTATCGATGCCGAGGCCCTGACGGGCGCGGCAGCTGGCATACTGACCGATGAGACATTTGGCGCCGCAACCATCCAATCGATTATAACGGCGCCCTTGGAGGCGCGTTGTGCCCACGGCTGTGTGCCTGTGGTCTGTGGCTTCCAGGGCATAGCGCCCTCGGGGCGCCTGACCACGCTGGGGCGCGGTGGCAGCGACACAACAGCATCGGCGCTGGGCGTGGCGCTGGGTGCAGAGGCCGTGGTGATCTATACCGACGTCGATGGCGTGATGACGGCTGATCCCCGTCAGGTCCCGGCCGCTGCCGTGATCGACACGATCCGCGCTGACGAGCTCTTCCAAATGGCGCAGCGTGGCTCGAAGGTCGTTCATACGCCTGCAGCTGAACTCGCACTGGCCAGTGGCGTGACCTTGCTTGTTAAGAACACCTACAGCGAGCATCCCGGCACACGCGTAGCCGATATTGCGGCTTACCGTCCCGGCGCGCTGGCCACGGCGGTTGCCAGCACCAGCGACGTCGCCCGTTTTACGGTCAAGCTGGGGGACTGCGAGGGCGCCGACCGCCACCTGCATACGCAGGCAGGCATCTACCGCCGCCTTGCCGACGCGGATGTATCGCTCGATATGTTCACACCAGCGGGCGAGAAGCTTTATTTTACGGTAAAACATACCGACAGCGTGGCAGTCCAGGAAGTTCTCACCAGCCTGGGCCTGGCTTTTGAGCGCCAGGATGCGCTTGCTATGGCCACGGTGATCGGCGCGGGCATGCATGGCGTTCCCGGCGTCATGGCCAGGGTCGCCACAGCTCTGGAGGATGCAGGGATCGACATCTTTCAAGTGGCCGATTCACACAACACGATCTCAGTCCTGATATCGGATGTGCATGAGGCCAGGGCAGTGCGCGCGCTTCATGCCGCGTTTGTCCTGGGAGATGATGACAAAGGGTCAGGTACTTTGTCATCAGGTGACAAAGTACCTGACCCTTTGTCATCATCCGGGAAGGAGAGCGTCCATGCGTGAGGTGATCTATTACGCTACGATGAGCCTGGATGGCTACCTGGCAGACGCACAGGGATCGACCGCATGGATGCATGGCGCGGCAAATGAGGACTACGGCTTTGCGGAGTTCTATCGCGGCGTTAGCGGCCTGTTGTTGGGCCGTAAAACCTATGAGCAGATGCTCGATACGGGCGATTTCTTCCCCTACGCAGACAAATCGGTCTCTGTGTTCAGCAGCAACACGAATCTGAAGCGCGCTGCCGAAAACGTCGAGATCATCAGCGACACCGCCCCTGAGGTCTTCGTTGCCCGCCTGAAGCTCCAGGACGCCGATGCAGGCCCCCTGTGGCTGGGCGGAGGGGCGCAGCTGGCTTCGACCTTGCTTGCGGCAGGCCTGGTCGACGAGCTCCAGCTCTTCGTTCAGCCGATCCTGCTCGGGGCAGGGCTCCCGTTGGCGAGGGGGCCAGAGCTTCGTAAACAGGGACTTGAGCTGCAGGAATGCATGAAAAAGCCCGGTGGCTTCGTAAAACTCCGATACCGAACGGTTAAGTCCTGGCGCTCTGATATCTGACAGGTCTATGAGAAAATAGTATCTAGTATATCGTCACAAAGGAGCACGCATGTCACAGCATCCACGTTTCGGTCGTTTGCTCACTGCTATGGTGACGCCTTTCACCCCTGATCTCCGTCTCGATCTGCCGCGCGCGGGCCAGCTTGCGCGCCGCCTGGTTGAGCAGGGAAGCGAGGGCCTGATCATCAATGGCACGACCGGGGAATCACCCACGATATCGCGTCCAGAGCGCATGGAACTTTTTGCCGCGATCCGCGACGCGGTAGGGGGCCAGGTGCCGCTGGTCGCCAATGTCGGCGACAACTGTACCGAGGATAGCGTCGCCTTTGCACAAAAGGTCGCTCAACTCGGATTTGAAGGCTTACTGGTGGTCACGCCCTATTACAACAAGCCACCTCAGGAGGGCCTCTATCGCCACTTCCGGGCGGTAGCCGAGGCGGTTCCAGACATCCCGGTCGTTCTATACAACATCCCCGGGCGCTGTGTCATTAACATTGAGCCTGATACGATCGTACGCCTGGCGACCGACGCCCCCAATATCGTAGCGGTCAAACAGGCTAACAGTGACCTTACCCAGGTCGACGCCATCCTGGCGCAGACACCGAAGGGCTTTGAAGTCCTGTCCGGCGACGATGACCTGACGCTTGAGATGATGAAACATGGGGGCAGCGGGGTCATCTCGGTGACGGCCCATGTTGCTGCCGCTCCCTTAATGAGAATGATCGACGCCTATGTCGCGGGCGACCTGCATACGGCCGAGGAGATAAACGCGATACTGACGCCGTTGCACAAAGCGCTGTTCATGACCTCTAATCCCATTATGGTCAAAGCTGCTTTGCGGATGGAGGGATTCGACGTCGGAGGACTGCGCCTGCCGCTTATAGAGGCTACTGCCGAGCAGATCAATGCTCTGCGTGAGGTGCGGGACTCCGTGAATTCAAAGCTGAAGGAAAGGGACTACTGCTGACGTTATGACGCAAGACAACAAAAAAGCGCTTCGGGTCATCCCGCTGGGAGGACTCGATGGTATCGGCAAGAACATGACGGTACTCGAGTATGGCAACGATATGATCGTGATCGATGCGGGGCTGATGTTTCCTGATGACGATCATCCCGGCATTGACCTGATCCTGCCGGACTATTCCTATTTGATCGACAATGCGGACAAACTGCGCGGGATCGTCGTGACTCATGGCCATGAAGACCATACGGGCGCCTTGCCCTATTTGCTGAAAGAGCTCGATCGATCGGTGCCAATCATCGCAACGAAGCTGACGCTGGGCCTTATCAAAGGAAAGCTTGACGAACATGGTATCAAGAAGGTTAGATACCATGAGGTCAAGGACGGTATGCACATGAGCCGGGGAGTCTTCGGGCTCGATTTCATCGCGGTCAACCACTCGATCCCTGATGCTATCGCCGTTTGCGTGCGAACACCGGTGGGCAACGTGCTTCATACCGGAGACTTCAAGTTCGACCAGACTCCTATCGACGGGCGCCTGACCGACTACGCTGCCTTGGCTAAACTGGGGCGCCAGGGGGTCATGTTGCTGATGAGTGACTCCACCAATGCCGAGTACGCTGACATTACACGCAGCGAAGCGGTGGTAGGCAAAGCGTTGAGCCGCATCATTGCGCAGGCAAAAGGCTCGGTGATCGTCGCGTCGTTTGCGAGCCACATTCATCGCCTGCAGCAGGTGGCCGACGCCGCCGTCGCCGCGCATCGCAAAGTCGTGATTACCGGACGTTCGATGTTGCAGAATGTCAAGATCGCGCGTGATCTGGGGTATCTCAGCATCAAGGAAGAGGATCTGGTCGACGCTTACGAGATGAAGAACCTAAGTCCGAAAGACGTTGTGGTCATGTGCACTGGCAGTCAGGGAGAGCCGCTCTCTGCGCTGGCGCGCATGGCGATGGGCGAGCATCGAACGATATCGATCGATGCGGACGATACCATTATCCTTTCTGCATCACCGGTCCCGGGCAACGAGAAGGCTGTGGGGACGGTCATCAATCGCTTGATGAAGATCGGCGCCGACGTTTATGACAAGAACCGCGCGGAAGTTCATGTCTCGGGACATGCCTCAGCAGAAGAATTGAAACTCATGCTCAACCTCATCAAGCCGGAGTACTTCGTCCCGGTCCACGGAGAGACGCGCCACTTGGTCGCGCATAAGGAACTTGCGCTGGCGGTGGGTATTCCTGAGAACTATATCTTCGTACTCGATAACGGGGACGTGCTTGAGTTTACTGAGGAAGGCGCGCGTATCGCGCCCGAGCAGGTGACCAACGGCGTCATCTACGTCGACGGGCTCAATGTTGGCGACAGTGACCAGGTGGTGATCCGTGACCGGCAACACCTGTCCCAGGACGGCATCATCACGCTGGTGCTGACCGTCAACCGCCGGCAGGGAAGCGTTGTCGGCCAGTCTGAGATCGTCGCGCGCGGTGTGGTGTTCCCCGAGGGGCGCGACCTGGAAAAAGAACTCCTGGATCGCGCAAAGAAGACCGTGGGACGCGCCACGCGCGAGCATGCATCGCTCGGCAACCTGCGCAAAAGTATCCGCGACAGTGCGTCGCAACTGGTATGGGAAACGACGAAACGCCGCCCGATGGTGATCCCGGTCATGATCGAAGTATAAGGCCGGGTCGCACCGGTAAGGCAAACGGACAAACGAAGGGTTTTTGAGAGTGCATCACGTAACCATTTTTTATGCGATCGTAACAGCGATTGTTCAGGGCTTGACGGAGTATCTTCCGATATCTTCATCGGGCCACTTAGCAATCGTGAACCACTTCTTTGGAGTGGGGGGAGACTTTGGCCTCTCGTTCATGATCTGGTTGCACGGCGCAACGCTTCTTGCGCTTTTGGCTTACTTCTGGCGCGATATCATCGATCTCATTCGCTGTTGGGCGCCCAGCCACCGCCATGATATGGCAGGACAGCGACGGATTTTCGTGTTCATCATTTTGACCAGTCTCGTAACCGGCCCGATGGGCATCGTACTCAATAAGTACATGCCGGCGCTCGACAGCAATCTGATAGCGGTCGGTATCGGCTTTATCGCGACCACGATCTTTCTGGTTCTTTCAGAGATCCTCAGCGCGCGAGTCACGCAGAAGCATCTCGACCGAATGGGGCCAGGACGTGCGCTTTTCATCGGTTTCATGCAAGGCCTGGCAATACCACCGGGTGTCTCGCGCAGCGGCACCACGATCGCAGCTGGGCTTATGTCCGGCCTGGACCGGGAGCAGGCGACGCGCTATGCGTTTTTAGCGGGCATCCCCGCTATCCTCGCAAGTTTCGCGCTCGATGTGTTTAAAACGGGCGGGGTCAGCCTGAACGCGCCGACGATCATTGGCTTTATACTGGCCGGAGTGATCGGCTACCTGAGCATTGCGTTTTTGCTGGCGCTGGTCAAGCGCGTGAAACTCTACGGCTTTGCGGTCTATACCGGGATCATCGCGATCGTTTGCTTAGTCATTGGAGTGATGAAGTTCTAAATGGCTGCTTCCTCCCGAAACAAGAAGAATTCCCGACCCTCGTCACGCACGACGCAGAAACGTCCTACGCAGTCGAGCAACAGTGGCCGCAAGAGCAGCAAGCAGAAGACACCCTGGCTCGACAGTCGCAATGCGCGTGACATCATCGGTGTGGTGATCGCGGCTTTAGGGCTGGCGTTGTTTGTCGCTGTACTGAGTTCCCATACTGGTCCGGTGGCCCTTGCATTGGCCTCGGGATTGGGTTATGCCTTTGGCATCGGACGTTTTGTCTTTCCACTCATCCTGCTCATATGGGGGCTCTCGTTCTTCATCCCACGCATAGAGATAGAGGAGGGGCGGGTCGGTCTTGGTCTTGCGATACTTTTGTTGGCGACGATCTCACTGATCGCGCTGTTCACACCGGCGCGCGGCTATCTTCTGGTCAATAATGTGGGCCATTATGGCGGCTATGTGGGTGGGGGCATCACCTGGGCGCTCGTCGACCTGCTGGGCGTGGCCATTGCGGCCATCCTGTTGGCCGCAATCTTCCTGATCGGGCTCATCATCTGCGGGCTTTCGCTGACTGCGCTGACCGAGCGGATCGCGGCCTGGCGCGAAGAGCGTCGCCTGCTTGGCCAGGGCCTGGCAGATCCTGAGAACCTGCGTGATGACCGTACCTTGTCAACGCCTGCCCAGCGAAGCCGGCGCAGCCTGCCTGCGCAGGATTTCACATCTGATGCGGCCGACGAAGTTATTTCTGACGCCAAGACCCGCAAGTTGGGGGGGCATGGTACTGAGAAGACGGTGGCGTTAGGGCCGGGTGGCGCAGGCAGCGATAAAGGCAGAGGAGAGGGAGTAACCGGCACAGCACCGGGAGCCAAAACCGTGCAGATCGCCCGCTCGGGAGCAGCACAGGATTTCAAGCTGCCTCCGCTCAGCTTGCTTAAGCTCAGTCAGAAGCGCACCGCTGCGACCAGCCGTGACATGAAGATCGAGCTTGATCAGACCGCAGCGACCATCGTTGACACGCTGCAGACCTTCGGCGTGCCTGCGCGAGTAGTCGATTGGATCTGCGGCCCGACCGTCACGCTCTTCAAAGTCGACATCGCCAAAGGGGTGCGTACGAACCGCATCACCGCGCTCACTGACGACCTGGCGCTGGCGCTGGCGGCGTCAACGATCCGCATCATGGCGCCGATCCCGGGCGAGAGCCTCATCGGCATTGAGGTGCCCAACGAGCGCCGCAGTTCGGTGACGCTCGGTGACGTGCTGGGGCAGACTTCGGCGGAGGCGCCTCCCCTGACGCTGGCGATCGGCAAAGATGTCAGCGGTACGGCGATCCTGCGCGACCTGTCCAAGATGCCGCATGTCCTGATAGGCGGGACGACGGGCTCGGGCAAGTCGGTCGCGATAAATTCCATGCTCATGAGCATCCTGATGCGCGCAACACCTGATGAGGTGCGCTTGGTGCTGGTCGATCCCAAACGGGTCGAGCTGTCCGCTTATAATGGCATCCCGCACCTGTATGTGCCGGTCGTGACCGACCCTAAAGAGGCGGCCAGCGCGCTGGCCTGGGCTGTTACTGAAATGGAGCGCAGGCTGAAGACTCTTCAGAAAGCAGGCGCGCGCAACATCAACGAATACTATCGGTTCCTGGAAAAGTCAGAGGCAGCCCAGGACCGTCCTGACTGGGCAGTCGATATGCCCCTGCTCGTCATCGTTATCGACGAGTTGGCCGACCTCATGATGGCCGCGGGCAAGGAGGTCGAACAGTCGATCGTGCGTCTGGCCCAGCTTGGGCGCGCTGGCGGCATTCACCTGATCGTGGCGACGCAGCGTCCTGACGCCAACATTGTCACGCCACTCATCAAAGCCAATATCACGAACCGCATCGCGTTTAACGTGCCCTCTTCCATCGACTCCCGCGTCATTTTGGGACAATCCGGCGCAGAAGCCCTGACCGGCCTGGGCGATATGCTTTTTCTGATACCCGAGTGGCCCAAACCCAAACGCATCCAGGGTTGCTTTGTCAGCGAGGAAGAGGTGTCTGCGGTCACCGATCGGCTTAAACACCAGGCAGAGCCTGACTATCATGAGGAGATCCTGAGGGTCGCGCCCGGCGCTGCGGGCGGCGGCGCAGATGAGAGCTTGGAGGACGAGGATCCGTTACTCTGGGAGGCTGCGCAGATGGTCGTAGCGGCAGGCATTGCCTCGACCAGCTCGATCCAACGGCGTTTTCGCGTAGGCTATTCCCGTGCGGGTCGTATCACGGATATGCTCGAGCAGCATGGCATCGTCGGCCCGGCGGATGGCTCCAAGCCGCGCGAGGTATTGATCACGCCCCAGGAACTTGACCAGATGCTGGGCATGTCCTCAGGCATTGAGAGTGCCGGCGACGGCCAGGCGTCCCCGGGATTTAACGAAGGGGAGGACTGATGCCGGTCACTGCGGGGGAGATGTTGCGCGCGGAGCGCAAGACACGCGGCCTGACGACGCTTGACATCGCCGTTGGCACACGTATCATGCAGAGTTCGATTCAGGCGCTTGAAGACGATGACTACGAACACCTTCCGGCTCCCGGGTATGTACGTGGTTATATTCTGAGCTACTGCCGCTTTCTGCGTCTGGAAGCAGGGCCGTTCTTGCATCAGTATGAGATCGACACTGGCAATAAGCGCCAGAACACGATCGATGACCTCGCAATCAACAACACAGCAGTAGCTGAGGCTCATGATCAACATGACATCCCCTGGCGTACTGCGATCATCTTAGGAATAATATTGTTGTTGATAGTGGTAGGGGTGTTCATCATCATAGCCGCACGCAACAATAACAACACATCCAACCCCCTTCAAACGCCGCCTCCTTCCCAAGAGACGACGGCTCCTGCCAGCTCGGGAGACACCACTGCGTCACCAAAAAGCGGAGGTACGGGAGCCGCAGCGAGCGACTCGGCCCAACACCTCACGACGCAACCTTTCAGCTTCACGATCCAGGCTAAGGATGGGACGGCAAGTGACTTGACGGTTATCTGTGATGGGGTGCAGGCCTACAGCGGTTCCTTCACCTCAGGCATGAAAGAGACCTTCATGGCACAGCAGACTGCGGTGCTGACTATCGCGAACCCTGCTGCGCTCACGGTGACGCGGGGCGGCAAGGCGGTCGCGATCCCGCGCACGGCTCCTGCGACTGTGACGCTACGGGCAACGGCCAAATAGGCTGGTACGACGATCGATACAAAGGAGGCTGAACATGGCTAAAGATGCAAGTTTCGACGTAGTCTCGGAAGTCGATTTCCAGGAAGTCGATAACGCATGGCAACAGGCTCTCAAAGAGCTCAAGCAGCGCTACGACCTGAAGGACAGCGGCGCCCAGCTCGACTATGACAAGCAGAAGCATGAGTTCATACTCCTGGCTCCCAGCGATTTCGTTGCGACGCAGGTCAAAGATGTGCTTGGGAGCAAGCTGGTCCGTCGCCAGGTCGATTTGAAGGCGGTACAGTGGTCAGCGCCGATCTCTGCCAGCGGGGGAGCGGTACGTTTCATCGGGGCACTGGTGAGCGGGATCGACGAGGACCTCATCAAAAAGATGAACAAGGACATCAAGGCCCAGAAGTTTGGCAAGGTCAAGACCCAGATCGAGGGTGAGAAGATCCGCGTGTTTTCACCGAGCCGCGACGAGTTGCAGGCGGTGATCACCTGGCTCAAAGAGCAGGATTACGGCATCCCGCTGCAGTTTGTCAACTACCGCTAGGAACCGCCGCTGATGGTCTCGGTCGCATTTGTCACCCTGGGGTGTCCGAAAAACGAAGTTGATACTGCCGCCATGAAGGCTTTGGTGGAGGCATCGCGTTATAAGCTGTGCGAGGATCCCGCTGACGCCGACGTCGTGGTCGTCAACACCTGTTCGTTTATTGCCACGGCAACCGAGGCTTCCATCGAGACCATTCTCGATCTCGCCGAGCAACAAGGAGACCTTCCGAAGCCAGTGGCCGGCCATGAGCGGATGCTGTTGGTCACGGGATGCCTGGTGAACCGCTATGATACCGGAGAGCTGGGCGCCGAACTACCGGAGGTCAATGCGTTTATCCCTTTGGCGGGGGAGTCCGACTTGCTCCGTGTGATCGAGGACCTGACAGGAGAGCCATCCGGCAGCGGAAGCTCTGGTGAGAAGCCGACGTCGGCACTGGGCCAGGCGGGCCTGCCCTCTGCCTACCTGATGATCGCCGACGGTTGTGACCGCAGGTGCAGTTACTGCACGATCCCGTCGATACGGGGTCCCTATCGCAGCCAGACACCCGATGAGCTGGTGGCAGAAGCGCAGCGCCTTGTTGATTCCGGCGTACGTGAGCTGGTCTTGATCGCTCAGGATACGACCGCTTACGGCCATGATCTGCCCGCCCACCCGAACCTGGCCGCGCTTGTGACGCGCCTTTGCGAGGAGACCGAAGTCACCTGGCTGCGCCTGATGTATTTGCAGCCCGAAGGCGTGACCGACGAGTTGATCGCGGCCATTGCTGCGCATCCCCAGGTCGTGCGCTCCCTTGAGATGCCTCTGCAACACAGCAGCGCGCGGCTCTTGCGCGCCATGCAACGTGCGGGAGGCCACGCGCAGTTCAGCGCGCTTATCGCCCGCCTGCGCGAATGCCTGCCCGGCCTGGCGTTGCGCACGACCCTGATTACGGGCTTTCCCGGAGAGAGCGAGAAAGACTTCCATGATCTACTCGACTTTGTGCAGGAGATACGCTTTGATTATGTGGGAGTCTTCCCCTTCTCGCCCGAGGATGGCACGATGGCGGCGGAGCTTCCCGGCCAAGTCGACGAAGAGACGCGCCTGGCCCGCGCGCAGATGCTGCGTGACGCTGCTGATGAGATCGGCTGGGAGCATGCCGCTGCCCATGTCGGTGAGCGCGTTGAGGTCCTGGTAGAGAGCTTTGACGCTGAAGAGGGAATCTGGCTGGCGCGCGCGCCGTTTCAGGCTCCTGACATCGACGGAGTGGTGCGCATTGACCCTGACCAGCAGGAAGCGTCGACGCTGCAGCCGGGTGCTATCATGAAGGTGACGATACAAGATGCGCTTCTCTATGATCTTGAAGGGGTGATCAATGATGAAACAACGTGACCCCTCTTCCCGCAGGCTGAGCTGGGGCTTAGGCCCTGCCAATACGGTAACCTTAGCCCGCATCCTGCTGATCCCCTTTTTCCTGATAGCGCTCCTGAGCGCCTGGCCCAAGCTGTTCGGCGGATCCCCGCTGCTCTATGTCCTGCGTCCCTGGATCGCGACTGCGGTCTTTGCGGTGCTTGCCGCTACCGATGCGGTCGATGGCTACCTGGCGCGCAGCAGGGGGGAGATCACCACCTTCGGGAAATTCATTGACCCGCTCGCCGACAAGATACTGATCACGGCGGCCTTGCTCGCTTTGGTCGAGATGAACGTCTTACCCTCGTGGATCGCGCTCATCATCATCGCGCGCGAGTTCATCGTGAGCGGCCTTCGCATGATCGCTTCAGCAGAAGGGGTCGTCATCGCTGCCTCATGGCTTGGCAAGCTTAAGACGAATCTGCAGATCGTTGCGATCTGCATGTTCATTGTCAAGGATTCACGCCCCATACTTAATCTGCCCCACTCCCTGCCGCTGATCTTCAACGTTGCTTCCTGGTGCGTGATGGCGGCTGCGGTACTTTTCACTATCATCTCATTGGTCAGTTATTTCAAGCACGCGCTTGATACCTTGCAAGGCCCATGGAACTAAGCGATTATCCCGTGTTAGTAGCCCCTGAGCTGGCGCAAGCAGCTGCGGAGCTGGGCCTGCGTCTGCGCGAGCGGGGATGGACGGTGGCTACAGCGGAATCGCTGACGGGAGGCGCCATTGCAGCTGCGCTGACGGCTGTCGCGGGGTCTTCTGAGTATGTGGCGGGAGGACTAATTACCTACCAGACAGAACAGAAAACGATCCAGTTAGAGGTTTCCGCCGAGCTGATCGAACGCTGCGGGGTCGTGTCAAAAGAGGTCGCCGTGGCGATGGCGCGCGGCGTAGCGCGCCGTTTCAAGGCGAAGTGCGCGATAGCAGTGACCGGTGTCGCGGGCCCAGCCAGTCCCGGGGATACAGAGGTGGTCGGTACGGTTTGGATCGCGACCTGCGCAGATGATGATGTCCGAGCCCTTTGCTATGCTTTTGGCGAGGTGGGACGTGACGGCGTTCGCCTCGCGACGGTCAAGGCAGCTTTACAGCAACTGAGCGACCACATAGGCGCCTTAGTTGCGTAGTTTCTGCGGACTACTTGACAGCGAACAGATGTACGGTATAGGATAAGGGTACTTTCCCGCCAGAATACCCTGAGAAATCGGAGAGATCGATGGATGCCAACAAAGAAGAAATGCTCAATCTTACCAAAGAACAGATCGAGAAGAAGTTCGGCAAGGGCGCAATCATGCGCTATGGGGACAGCGGGAGCATCCTTTCGCTGGACGTCATTCCTACGGGTTCTTTGGCCCTTGACGCCGCGCTTGGCATAGGGGGGATTCCCCGGGGCCGCATTATCGAGATATTTGGCCCGGAATCAAGCGGAAAGACTACGCTGGCACTGCAGATGGTAGCTGAGGCTCAGGCTTTGGGCGGGGTTGCGGCGTTCATCGACGCGGAGCATGCCCTGGATCCGACCTATGCGTCACGCCTGGGGGTCGACATCGATGAGATACTGATCTCGCAACCCGACACCGGGGAGCAAGGCCTTGAGATCTGTGACATGCTGGTACGCAGCGGCGCGGTCGACATCATCGTGATCGACTCTGTGGCAGCGCTCGTGCCACGCGCAGAGATCGAGGGCGAGATGGGTGACACTACCGTTGGCTTGCAGGCACGCTTGATGAGCCAGGCTCTGCGCAAGCTTGCCGGGTCGTTGGCAAAATCGAAGACCACTTGCGTCTTCATCAACCAGCTACGTGAGAAGATCGGCGTTATGTTTGGCTCGCCTGAGACGACGACCGGCGGACGCGCGCTGAAGTTCTTCTCGACCGTGCGGATCGACATCCGCCGTATCGAAGGCATCAAACAGGACGGCGAGTTTGTGGGTAACCGTGTACGCGCAAAGATCGTCAAGAACAAAGTCGCCCCTCCTTTCAGAAGCGCAGAGTTTGATCTCATGTTTGGCGAAGGCATCAGCCGTGAAGGCTCGATCCTTGACCTCGGAGTTGAGTCCAAGATTGTGAAGAAGGCCGGATCCTGGTTCACCTATGGCGACGAGCGCCTGGGGCAGGGCCGCGAGGCCGCAAAGGCCACGCTGAAAGCGCGCCCTGACCTGCGCGATGAAATCGAGACGAAAGTTCGCCAGGAATTGGGATTGATCCCCGGTGACGATACCGAGGCAGATGGTGCAACGGCCCCGTCTGCGGACGGTCAGCCAGAGGCTGAAGCCAAGGTTGCAGCCTGACGCCTGCTCGCTCAGGTTGAACCTCCACAATCCGTAGAGCGAAGCTATGTTAGTCGTAACAACAATCGAACCGGCAGGCCCCGACAAGCGAGCCTGCCGGATCTTCTTTGGGCCAGACCTGCCCGAGGGATACGTACTACCCAAAGCGATCGTCAATGAACTCTCGATCGTGGAGGGAAGCAAGTTTGCCTCCCCGGCTGAGTTGCGTGAGAAGGTCGATGAGGCAGAACCGCCTGCTGCGATGGCGCGATGCCTGCGCCTATTAAACGCCCGCGATAAGACGACACATGAGCTGAGAGCGCGCCTGTCCCAGGATGGTTATCATGGCAGGGCGATCGATGCGACGCTGGATCGCCTGCTCGAATTGTCCCTGGTCGATGATGAACGCTTCGCGGAAAACTACGTGGATACCAGCCTGCGCGCGAAAAAGGGTTGGGGGCGGATCGTCAGGGAATTGGCACGCAAAGGTATCGAACTTGATCCGGATGACGAACACTATAGACCTGATCCTGAGGACGAATACCAGGCAGCGTTCGCCCTGGTCGAGCGCCTACCGGTGGGGACTGAGAAAGAGCGCAACCGGGTGTTGAGGCGCTTGATCTCACGAGGTTATGCCTATCCGACGGCCCTCAAGGTCCTTGACGCTCGCAAGATGATGCTTTAGACTAGATATTCGCGCGTTTTGGCGCTCTTTCGTCATGAATTATTAAGAAAAGGAACTTATTATGGATATGGTCCGCGCTATCGAACAACAGCAGATCCGCACTGATCTGACTGATTTCAATGTAGGCGATAACGTTAAAGTCTCTTATAAGATTATCGAAGGCTCCCGCGAGCGTATTCAGGTCTTCGAGGGACGTGTGATACGGCGCCAGGGGGAGACGAGCCGCGAGACCTTCACGGTCCGCAAGATCAGCTTCGGCGTCGGCGTTGAGAGAACGTTTCCAGTAAACTCCCCAAAGATCGACAAGATCGAGGTCAGTGGTCGTGGTAAGGTCCGTCGGGCGAAACTCTACTTCCTGCGCGACAAAGTCGGAAAGGCCGCTCGCCTTAAAGAAAAAGGGTACTAATTGGCTCGGCCTCCTTCCGCCTAAGCCGCTCAGCGCAATTCGCGTGGGCGCAAGCCCAATGCGAATCACTCTTCGGGGCTTAGCCGAAACGATTCCGTTGCCGACCGGCCTGATGGTTTGATGACAAGAACAAAAGATCAAGAACAGGGGCGCCTCAGGGCGCTCTTTGCGTATGAGCGTGCACTTTACGCTGCAGGCGCCGCTGTGGTCGCTGGCGTTGATGAAGTAGGGCGTGGACCGCTCGCAGGCCCCGTAAGTGCAGGGGCCTGCGTACTTGGCCCTGGTGCGGTGATTCCCTATTTGAACGATTCAAAAAAGCTGAGTGAAAAGCGGCGTGAAGAAGTTGCCGCCGCTCTGCGTGAGCAGGCCTATGCCTGGCATGTTGCCCATGTCCCTGCAGAAGACGTTGATACCTACGGGATCATGGGAGCCTTGAAGCGGGCGATGTATGAAGCGGTGGCTGGCCTTTTGCTTAAACCTGACATAATTCTCCTGGACGGTCGTCCCCTGTCGATTTGGCCACAGGAGCGTGCGATCGTGAAGGGGGATGAGAAGGTCGCCTGCATCTCTGCAGCGTCTGTTCTGGCCAAAGTTGAACGCGATGCGCTCATGCGTATCGCTGACCAGTATTATCCGGAGTATGGTTTCTCACGCAACAAGGGCTATGGAACAGCAGAGCACATCGCTGCGATCCGTGAGTTCGGGCTAACTCCGATTCACCGGCATTCCTTTTGTGGAGAATTTATCAACCCCGTCCGTTCTTAGATTTGAAATTCCCAGCTCAGGGAATTGTGAGCTCCGGGAAGACTGCCTTTGGTAAGCTCATGGTAAGGGATGGGTAAGAACCTTCTGGCATGATGGTGCCGGAGGTGTCAAACATGACGAAAAAAAGTGTAGAAGCGCAACGGGAGCTGGGTCAGCGCGGGGAAGCGGTCGCGGCAAAATTTCTCCAGAACCTGGGCCAACACATCATTGCGCGAAACTGGCGCTGTCGTTTTGGTGAAGTCGACCTTATCACCCAGGATGGCGATACGATCGTCTTTTGTGAGGTGAAGACACGCAAGAGCATCAGGACTGGTCAACCCTCCGAGGCAATCACGCTTAAAAAGCAACGTAAATATAGCCAGGTAGCCGCCCTCTGGCTCAGTCGTTTTGGTGGCCAGGACTGTGTGGTACGTTTTGATGTGGTCACCATACTTGTCACCGGGCCCCAGAGTGCTACGATCACGCTCCTGAAGGGAGCGTTCGGCCTGGTCGAGGCCCTGTGATGTACTGCGAGCTGAGGACAGCCACTCTGTCTGGTATCGAGGCGATACCGGTCGAGGTCCAGGTCCATATCGCTTCCGGTCTGCCGAACTTCCATATCGTCGGGATGGGGGATGTGGCGGTCAAGGAGGCGCGCCAGCGGGTCACGGCGGCACTGCGATCCTGTGGGTTTCGGCTGCCAGATCGCTGCATTACCGTCAATCTGGCGCCAGCGCTGCTTCATAAGCATGGTACGGGCTTTGATCTGGCGATAGCGCTCGGTATCATCGTAGCGAGCGGGCAGGGACAGGTTTCCCACTATGAGGATATGCTGATCGTTGGTGAGTTGGGCCTGCGCGGGCAGGTATCGACCGTTGCCGGGCTGGTTTCCTACGCGCGCCTGGCGTGTGAGAAAGGCCTGAAGCTTCTGACCCCGCGCCCAGAACAGCTTGAAGGGGTCATCTCCTGTCAGGCGATCCCGATAGACTCTCTCGGCGACCTGGGAAAACTTCAGGAACAGGCCATCCAGGGGCAGCCAGAAAGTGACAGCCAGTTGAGTTATGCGACGGACTTCTCAGAGGTCATTGGACAGGCCCAGGCGATACGCGCCCTGACGATCGCTGCGGCTGGGCAGTTCAACGTGTTATTGATCGGGCCGCCAGGTACTGGTAAGACCATGCTTGCTTCCCGTTTGCCCTCGATCCTGCCGCCGATGAATCATGATGAGTTTATCGAGACAGCCCTGGTGCGTTCTGTTGCCGGTGACCTGGGGCATGAGCCGCCCTCTCAGCGGCCTTTTCGCAGCCCGCACCACAGCGCGACGACGGTCGGCATCGTCGGCGGAGGTACGCCGATCCATCCTGGTGAGATCACTCTGGCCCATAACGGAGTGCTGTTTCTTGATGAGATGCCGCAGTTCTCGTCAGCCTGCCTGCAAAGCCTGCGCCAGCCCCTGGAGGACGGGCGCCTGCGTATCGTGCGCGCTCAGGAGGCAGTGACGATGCCGGCACGGGTCATGTTGGTTGGCGCCGCAAACCCCTGCCCCTGTGGTTACTTTGGTGATCGGGAGAAGAAATGCCGCTGCACACCAGCAGAGATCCAGAGCTATCAGAACCGCATTGGCGGGCCGCTGATCGATCGCTTCGATATGACACTCTACGCGAGTCGCCCGCCAGTCGACGGCCTGTTTGAAAACGATCGACAGGGCCGGAGCTGCTCCGCCGATCTCCGCGCTCAGGTGATCCGCGCGCGCAACTTCGCCACCCAGCGGCAGTCAAAACCCGTGCGTGAGCTGCAGCGCGACGAGCTCTGTGACGCCGCGCTTACCGAGGACGCGGCCCTGCGGTGCCTGAAGCGCAGCGCCGAACGTTTGCTGCTGTCGCCGCGCGCGATCGTGCGGGTGCTGCGCGTGGCGAGGGTCATTGCGGATATGGACCAGTGCGCGCTGGTAGCAGAAGATCACCTTATCGAAGCGCTCTCATATCGCGTGAGCGCGCTCGAACATTTTTGAAAGCAGGAAAGGTTGCCATGGGCGTTACTACTTTACGAGAACAGCAGGCGCGGGCACAGGCGCGAAAGCAAGTACCAACGCAGACTGACCTGCCTGGCCCGAGGCCTTGTTTCGAGCTTGAGACAACCGATGAGTTCTACCCGCGTCAGCTTCTGGACTATGAGCAAGCTCCCGAAGTGATCTATGGCAGGGGCCAGGCCTCGACCCTGCGCCCCGGAGTTGCGATCATCGGCGCGCGCAACGCAACTCCCTATGGGATCAGCGCGGCCAGGGCGGTTGCGACCTGGGCAGTCGCGCGCGGCCTGGCGGTATATTCCGGCTGCGCCCGTGGCTGTGACCAGGCGGCGCATCGGGGAGCGCTTGAAGCGGGCGGATCCACAGTGGCGGTACTGGGCTGTGGCGCAGACGTCGCCTACCCCAATCGCGCGGCTGGACTGCTTGATGAGATCACCGGGGCCGGTTGCGTGGTCTCGAAGTATGCGTGGGGGACGCCTCCTGCAGCGTACCGCTTTCGCGAGCGCAACTGGCTTATTGCGGCGCTCAGCCAGCTTGTCGTAGTGGTGGAGGCGCGCATTCCCAGCGGTACTTTCTCGACGGTCGAACATGCGCTGGATTTGGGCGTCGGTCTGGCGGCGGTACCCGGTTCGATCTTTTGTCCCGAGTCACAGGCGCCCAATCGCTTCATCGGGGAGGGAGCGATCCCTCTGACCTGTCAGGGCGACCTTGACAGCGCAATAGAGCGTTTCCTACCAATTGAGGTGCAGGAAAGGATCCCCGGAGATCCTGAAGCTGGGAGCAGCGCAGGCGAAACGTGCCAGCTCGCGCTGCCGGTTGCAACAGACGATCAACTCCTGCGGATACTTGCTGCCCAGCCAACTGGGTTGGAAGAGCTGGCACGCGAACTTTCACTCAGCCCGCGCGAAGCGATGCTGCGTTGCAGCCGTGCGGAGATCGAGGGCGTCGTTGAACGCTATCCTGATGGCCGCTATGGCCTCAGTTCTGCAGAACTCCTGCGTCGCGCCAAAGTGTGCTCCATTCATGAACGATCGAAGGCGTGAGAATGATGCGTAGCTACAGAAACCTGCGAATCAGACTTGAAAACGGCATGCACACATCTGTTCCAGAAGGAACAGAAGTTATGAAGATCAGAGCGATAGCCGGGAAGGGGACACAAAAGGAGATCAGGGATCGTTATCTTCTCGAGCGTGAGTTTGGATTACCCGCCGATCAGATAATAAAAATGCGCGGTGAGTTAATGATCCCCATCAAGGGTATCCTTACGCGTGTTGAGGCGCATTGGTACGAAACAGGTGGGCATGCTAGACTTATTGCTATGAAAGTCAAAGCGAGGTTTTATTAATGAAGGTACGTTACATAGATAAGGATCGCCCGGCAACACTAACCAAGGGCAAGATCTATAAGGTAATAGCTACAGGTTTTTTGGGGGATGAACCCTACTATCGCATCATAGATGATAGTTATCAGGAAGATATTCCGGAAACATGGGATGGTTATATGTTTGGC
>Ga0123354_10000017_pt1 | contig 136125 bp, 109 predicted proteins | sample TergutLab28metaG_2_FD_97872 | JGI IMG/M metagenome (GOLD analysis project Ga0123354, IMG submission 97872) | Labiotermes labralis P4 segment gut microbial communities from Petit-Saut dam, French Guiana - Lab288 P4 | ecosystem: Host-associated > Arthropoda: Insects > Digestive system > Gut ... | reverse complement strand
TGCGAGCGTGGCGTGTCCGGTGCGTGCGCTGGCAAGGCGGAGGAGGAGAGCAGCACTGGAGGTGCTGCCGACGACGACAACGCCGCCAGCGTGCGTGCCGGGCGCGCCACGGCGTGCGGGGGGATAAGAGACACGCCCTAGGGCCGGGTGTACTCGGCGACGACCGATCCTGTGGCCGCGGCGACCATCCCCAGACCACGGGCGAGGCTGCGGCGCCCACGAGCGTGGTGCTCGAGCGAGCCGGTGGCACGCCCGACGGCTGCGCGGGCCGCTCCGGCGACGACACGCACCGACCCACGGCCGAGTCCCTTGGCCCGTGCCCACCAGCGCTGCGGCCCTGCGTGCGCCAGGCTCACCTCCACCCGCACACCAGAATTGCCCGAGCGGCGGGCGCGGGCCAGGACCCAGGCGCGGGTCAGGCGCGAGGCGGGAACCCGGTCGACGACGACCGCCTCGTCGCACCACACCATCGGCACACCGCGGCGGTGCAGCGTCCGGGTGAACATCGTGTCCGAACCACCGGTGAGGCCGAACGCCTCGTCGAACCGCACGTCGGAAGGTATCTGGGCCAGGTCCAGCAGGAGGTTGTTGGTCGCGGCCACGTCGATCGGCGTGCCGGTGGCCAGGCGCCGACGGTCGAAGAACCGGCCTGCGGCCAGCCAGGCGTCCGGCTCGGCGTCGAACGCCGAGACCACCGCGCCGGCGACCGCACCGGCCCCGGTGTGCTCGTGGGTGCCCAGCAGGGCAACCAACCAGCCTGGCTGCGGGTGCTCGTCGTCGTCGACGAAGACGAGCACCGCGGCGTCCGCGCTGTCGTCCAGGGCCCGGTTACGTCCAGCAGCGATACCGGGGTGGGGTTCGTGGACGTACCGCACCCGGTCGTCGCCCAGACCCGCGACCGTCGCACCGGCTGACCCGTCCGGGTCGTTGTCGACCACGAGCAACCGGGCAGGGCCCGCCACTGTGGCCAGCTCGGCCGCGAACGCCGGGACAGCGCGCACCAGGTCGTCGGGACGCTGGTAGGTGAGCATCGCCACGACGACCAGACCTTGTGCCTGCGACACCGTGTCCCTCCCTTGTCTGTGCTGGTCCACTGTGGCACGTCCACCACCGCTTCGGCTGCCAGAGCAGTAATCTGCAGGGGTGAGCCGTCTCGTGGTCGCGCACCCGTCGCCGGACCTGTACGGGTCGGACCTGCAGATGCTGGAGTCGGTGGCCGCGCTGGTCGCCGACGGCTGGGAAGTCACCGTCGTCTTGCCAGGCGACGGGCCGTTGGCACCCAAGGCGGCAGCGACCGGGGCGCAGGTACGGCTCGCGAGGTTTCCCGTGCTGCGCAAGGCCTTGCTCCACCCTGCGCGGCTCGTCGGTTTTGCGCTGGAGGCCCTGCGCGCGGTGTTGGCGGCACGGCGGTGGTTGCGCCACGAGCAGGTGGACGTGCTGTACGTCAACACCTTGACCTTGCCGGTGTGGGTGCTCGCCGGACGCCTGGCGGGCACCAAAGTGCTCGTCCACGTCCACGAGGCCGAGGACGACGCCCCGGTGGTGCTACGCGCTGCGCTGACCGCGCCGCTGCTGCTCGCGCACACGGTGGTCGCCAACTCCCGTGCCGCCGCCGCCGCCCTGGCCCGGCCGTTCGCCATGCTGGCCCGCCGCACCCAGGTGGTCTACAACGGGGTCGCCGGGCCCCCCGAGCCGCCCTCCCCCCCGCTGCGTACTGACCCTTTGCGTCTGCTGCTCGTGGGCCGGCTGTCCCCACGCAAAGGCACTGACGTGGCGCTCGAAGCCGTGGCCCAGCTGGTCGCCGACGGCCGTGACGTGGTGCTGGACCTGGCGGGAACGGCGTTCACCGGGTACGAGTGGTTCGCCGACCAGCTGGCTGAGCGTGCTGGCGCCCAGGACCTGGCTGGTCGTGTGAACCTGCGCGGGTACGTGTCGGACCGGTGGGCGGCCCTGGCAGCCGCCGACGTGGTGCTCGTCCCCTCACGGGTCGAACCCTTCGGCAACACCGCGGTGGAGGCGATGCTCGCGGCCCGGCCTGTCGTGGTGTCCGCGACACAAGGCCTGGTCGAGATCGTCACCGACGGCGCCACCGGGCTGCGTGTGCCCCCCGACGACCCCACCGCTCTGGCCGCAGCGGTCGCCCGCCTCGCCGACGACCACGAGCTGGCCACCCACCTGGCCACCAGAGGCCGCGAAGAAGCCCTGCACCGGTTCGGTGTCGCACGCTACGCCGACGACCTGACGACCGCGGTCCGCACACTCGCCGAGGCCTAGGTGCGGTTGACGGCGACGATGTCGCCGGGTCTCCACACGGTGCCGTCCCAGGTGACCCAACGGTTGTCGGCGAGCGAGACGACCCCGTGCGACTCCGGCGAGATGGTGATCGCGCAGTTGTACGTCGATGTGCGGGTGAAGCGGTTGGAGCGCAGCGTGGTCCCGCTCAACGGACCTTTGCCCTTGTCGGCCAGGTTGAACGAGCAGCCGCCGCCGCTGACGAGGTTGTTGTCCACCACGAGCGTGCCGACCGCACCCATGTCTTGGGTGACCTGGATGGCTGCGTTGTGCGACGACTCCATCGTGTTCTGCGACAACGTGATGTTGTTGCCGCGCTGGATCTGGACGTTGTCGTCGTGCGTCGCCTGGCCACCCTGCGCGGGGTCGTTGAGGTAGTGCAGGTTGGAGTGCAGCCACGACTGGCGGATGGTGACGTTGTCGCCAATGATCTTCACCGAGTCGACCACGGTGTGGATGTTGACCCGCTCGAGAGTGAAGTTCTGGCCGATGACACCGTCGATAAACACCGAAGGTTCCTTGGCGTAGATCTCGGTGTTGGACACTGCCACCGAACCAGAGGTCGCCACGAAGAGCAGGGCGGTGGACGAGGAGACCTGCCGACCGGTGATGAGGCAGTTCTTGATCGTGACGTTCTTGCCCTCGACCCGCACCAGGCCGCGGATGTCCAGAGCCTCGAGCACAGTGCCGTTGCCGACGACGGTCATCGTGTTGCCCGACCACACGGTCCCTGGCGGGGTGCTGCCCGAACCGTTGACGACCCGCAGCTGCGTACCTGCTGGCACACCGGTGTTCGACTTGGAGGGCCAGCCTCCACCAGGACCTTGCGCAGGCGGGGTCGTCTCCTCCTCCTCCTCCGCGGTGGCGGTGGTCGACGAGGTCGACGGTTCCTGCGAGGACTCCTCCTGAGACGGCGATGACGGCCCCGACGGCGCGGGACCTGTCGCGCCCCTCCCCGCCTCGACGTACCCCACGAGGTTCAACGTCACCTGGACCAGGCCCGCGCTGGAGTGCACGGTGACCAGGCGGTCCAGGTCGGTCAGGTCGACCGTCGTGGTGAACGAAGCGGACTTGACCGGGGACGACGCGGTACGTCTGCACTGGTCGGTGATCACCGGCCCAGCACACACCGTCACCCGGGTGGGGTGAGAGGCACGGGACACGACGACGTCGAACGTGGCGCGCGAGACGTTCTCGGGCAGCGCGTCGACCTTCAAGGTCACGACACCACCGGGCGAGACCCACCGTGTCTGCAGCCAGCCGTCCACCGCTGCGCTGGTCGCAGGTGCGGCGACAGCTGCCGACAGCACGAGCGTCACGAGGCTCACAGACGCGGTCACGGCAACGGCCAGGACCCGTCGTCGCCCCGGCGGCTGTCTCACGTCCCCTCCTTGCTCACGGCTGGCAGAGCTCGCACCTCCCGGAACCAGCGCACCAACGCCGCGGCCAAGAACAGCATCGTCGCTGCGACGACCAGGGTATATCCGACAGCGAACGCTCCGGTAGCCCCCCAAGCAAAGAACAACAAGCACAAAATCCCATAATCAGTGGGAACCACCAGCACAGAACGCAACCACGGTGCCCTTCCGCCAACCGCGGCCTTGGACACCACTCCACGCGAACGGCGTAACTGTTCGGTCAAGATCATGGCGAAAAACAGCACCGAGGAAACCACGGCGTGCACGAGCGGCACGACGAGCCAGCACCGCTGGTGGGTGTCGAACCGGTACCAGCCGACCATGACCGCCAGCGGCAGGCTGACGACTTTCACCGAGTCGACCACGTGGTCCAGCCACTCCCCGCCGGGCCCACCGGTCTTGGTCAGCCGTGCCACCTGCCCGTCGGCCGAGTCGAAGGCGTACCCGACCACCAGCGCCAGACCTACGAGGATGCCTGACCACCACGACGGTGCCACCAGCACCAGCGCCGCGATCGCGGTGAACGTGAACACCGCCGACACGCCGGTCACCTGGTTGGGTGTGAGACCGGCACGTACCGCCCCGGCAGCCAGCAGCCGCCCCAGCCGACGGTTGACGAACCGCGAGTACGCCGGGGCGCTGCGTGCCGCCCCTTTTTGCGCTGCCCCCAGGGCCTGGTAGTTCTCCCGGTAGGTGCCGGTCATCGTGTCCCCGCCACCACGAACTCGCGTGACCGGCCACGGCGGCGGCGTCCTGAGCTGCCCGGGTGCAGCCGCCCGGCCGCCAGGTCCTGCGCGAGGATCTCGTACCTGGTGGCCACATCGTCCCACTCGTAGTCACCAGCGCGTATCACCAGGGCCTGACCGCGGGCCTTGGCCTGCTCGGTGTCGGCTTCGGCCTGCTCCAGCAGCGACACCAGCGACGCCGGTGCGTCGAAGTAGCGGCCGTCGTCGCGCAGCACCTCGCGGTTGAACGAGACGTCCCAGGCCAGCGTCGCTGTCCCGGCTCCTATCGCACGCAGCAGCGACGGGTTCGTCCCGCCGACAGAGTGCCCGTGCACGTAGGTCAAGGCGTTGGCGTAGAGCTGGTTGAGGACTGCCGAGTCCCACACCCCGCCCAGCAGGCGCACCCTCGGGTCCTGGGCGGCGTTGGCCACCGCTGCGGTGTAGGCCGTGGAGTACGGCGCCGACCCGACGACGACCAGCGGCAGCTGCGCCGAGCTGGCCACATACCCTTCGACAGCCTCCAGCACGTGGTTCTCCGGCTCGAACCGGGCGACGACCAGGTGGTACCCGTCGGGTACCAGGTCCATACCGGCCAGGGCGTCGCAACCGGGGTCGATGACCGGCGCACCGTAGGCGATATTCCGGGTGGGGGCGCCGAACTCTTCGGTGTAGTAGTCGGCGACACCTTGCGCGTCGGCGATGAGCGCGTCTGACCAGCGCACAGCCAGGGCCTCGGCGAGACGGTAGTAGCTGCGCCCGACCCGTCCCCACTTCGACCGGCGCCACTCCATCCCGTCGACGTGGGTGGCCACCGGGATGTGCGCGCGGCGCAACGCAGGCAGCATCAGGGCGTTGGCGGCGTTGAACACGAACGCCACGTCGGTGCGGTGGCGCACCAGGTGCCGCACCGACAGCGTGGTGTGGCTGAGGGTCTCCAACGAGCGCCGTCGCAGGGCAGGCAGGTGGACGAGGTCCATACCGTCGAAGCTGTCAGGCGCAAGCTCGTCGCCATGCCAGGTCCTGCAGTACACACGGACCTGGTATCCACGGTCGACAAGGCGACGGCCGACTTCTTCGACGGCCGTCTCGAACCCGCCATACCGTGCGGGCACCCCACGGGTGCCCACCATGGCGATGCTCAGGCGCGCTTGTGTCATCCGTCCCCCTGATGACGGTCTGGATAGGTGCGACGTGCAGTACCACACCCATCGGCCGAATACACGCTCTGCGCAAGTAACTTGCGGCGACTGGTGTCCTGGTGCGCCAGGGGTGGCCTGGTCAATACGCTCCGCTGCCCTTGAACACAGCCCGGCCGGTCTTCCACAAGATCATCAGGTCCATCGACACCGACCAGTTGTCCACGTACCGCAGGTCGAGAGCGACCGAGGCGTCCCAGTCCAGGTCAGAGCGGCCCGAGACCTGCCACAGGCCAGTCAGGCCAGGACGTACGTGCAGGCGCCGCCCCACGTGGTCGGGGTACGCGGCGACCTCTTCCAGCAGCGGCGGCCGCGGCCCGACGAGCGACATGTCGCCTTTGACGATGTTCCACAGCTGCGGCAGCTCGTCGATCGAGGTCCGGCGCAAGACACGCCCGACAGGGGTGACGCGGGGGTCTGAACGCATCTTGAACAGCAGGCCAGCACCCTCGGAGGAGTCCATGAGCTTCTTCTTGCGTTCCTCGGCGTCGCGGTACATCGTGCGGATCTTCCACATGGTGAACGTCTTGCCGTCGAGCCCGACCCGGGTCTGGCGGAAGAACGGCCCACCTGCGGAGGTGACCATCACAGCGATGGCTGCCAACGCGATAGGCACAGCCGAGACGAGCAGCCCGACAGAGGCCAGGCACCGGTCCATGACGGATTTGGCCAGCAGACGCCGACGTGGCGCCTCGACCTCCACGTCCAGCAGGGACACCCCGGCCGCAGGGCGCAGCGTCAGGCGCGGACCAGCCACCTCGACAAGGTCAGGGGCGACGACGAGGTCGACTTTCGCGCGCCCCAACGCCCACGACAGGCGCCGCAGCGCGTCCCCAGAAAGCGACGACATCGACAGCACGACGACTTCGATGTGCTGGTCCACAGCGACCTGGACGATATCGGCCAGACCGCCGACCACCTCGATCCCGTTGACCCGCCCCAACGCCTCAGGGTCGGGCAGGCACGCAGCGGTCGGCTCGAAGCCGTGGTAAGGCGAGGCCCGCAGCTTGTCGACCAGCCGGACGACCTCGCCGACCCGTCCGACGACCAGCGTGGGCACCATAGCCTCACCGCGCTCACGGGCCCGGTGCAGACGGCGGCGCCGGCCGTGGCGGTCCGCCCAGCACAGCACCCACAGCAACGGCATACCGAAGAAGACCAACCGGCGCGGCACGTCGACCTGGTTGCGCAGGGTGTAGTCCACAGACATGAGCACCAGCCCGAGCAGCACGACCGCGCGCAAGGCCGCCTCGAACTCTGCGGGCGCCGAGCCCAGCGACTTACGCATGTACCCGCGGGACAGTGCGACGAACATGACGAACCCGGCACCGGTGACCAGCGTGAACACCAGGCAGAGCCGCCACCCGTACTGGAAGGTCATAGCCACCGAGACGACGCAGGCCAGCACGAAGTCTGACAGCACCGTCGAGCGCACGTAGCTGAAGGAGACAGCACGCCAACGCTGGCGGCCTTTGTCAGAGTCTTCTGCACGTGGGACGAACGGCTGGGACGAGGCCCAGGACCTGCGCGGTTCGCGTGACGGCGCACGCCGTTCGACAGTGGGCGTCGGTGGGTCGTCAGGGACGTACCCGGCGCCGTCGTCGTCTGCGACCAGCGCCATCGCGGACCTCCAGTGCTTGTCGAACGACAGAAGAGTAGTCCGAGGTTTTGCCCGCGAACCAGCCCCTCTGGCCTATTCACCCTTTTTGACCGGCTAGGGTCACTCTAGCGGAGCATGGAAGATCCGCTGAGTGGCGTCCAGCCCCAGGCGTACGAGCGTCTCGACAGCGTCGGCCGCACGGTCGACCACCCACCCCAGCTCACGGCGCTGCGCTGCGGGGAAGTCGCTGAGCACATAGTCTGCTGGGTCCTGGCGGCCGGGCGGACGCCCGATCCCCACACGGACCCGCAAGTAGTCCCGGGTTCCCAGGGCGCGGGAGATGTCTTTGAGGCCGTTGTGCCCCCCTTCGCCGCCACCACGTTTGACCCGCACGTCGGCGAAGGAGATGTCGAGCTCGTCGTGGACGACCACGAGGTTGTCGGCGGCGACCTGCAGGTACCGTGCGACCTGCCCCACAGCCCCACCGGACTCGTTCATGTACGTGGTCGTCTCGGCCAGCACCGCCGCCGGGCCGGGCACACCCCCTGGCAGCACCCCCAGACGCACCGACGCCGAGACCGCGCGGGGCCGTTGCCCGCCCGGCCCCGACGCGGGTGTCAGTGTGGCACCGGTGCGCCGGGCGAGCTCGTCGACCACCATATGGCCGACGTTGTGACGGTGTGCGGCGTAGCGCGGCCCTGGGTTGCCCAGGCCGACGACGAGCCACGGTCCGGTCATAGCCGTCCCCTACCCGCCAGCCAGCTCACTCCTCTTCGGCGGCCGGTGTTTCGCTCTCTTCGTCCTCGGCACCTTCGGTGGTCTCGGCCTCGACCGGCTCGGCGCTCGGTGTGGAGATCGTCACCACGATATGCGTCGGGTCGCTGACCAGCGTCGACCCCACCGGGAGCGTGACGTCGCCGGCACGGATGACCGTCCCGTCGCCCAGCCCGGTGATATCCAGCTCGACCGACGACGGCAGGTTGGTGGCCTCGGCCTCCAGCTGCAGGTCCTGGGTCTCGACCAGGTGGATCGTCCCGGGTGCCGACTCGCCGAGCACGCGCACAGGCACGTCCACGGCGATCTTCTCGCCGCGTTTGACGATCAGCAGGTCCACGTGCTCGATGACGTGCCGTACCGGCTCGACCTGCACGTCCTTGGCGATGGCCAGCGTCGTCTTGCCCGCCAGCTCGATCTCGAACAACGCGTTGGTCTTCTTCAGCGCCATCATCGTCTGGTGCCCCGGCAACGCCACGTGCACCGGGTCGGTCCCGTGCCCGTACAGCACCGCTGGGATCTGCTTGTCGCGCCGCAGCCGCCGAGCAGCCCCTTTGCCGAACTCGGTCCTGGGTGTCGCGGTCAGTGTCACATCAGCCATCACATGCTCCTAGCAGTCGAGGTCTTCAGCCGCCTCGACGCGGGACACCGCACGCATCACACCCAGTCGATCACGGAAGCGGACGGACCCGTCCAGCCTCCCTCGCCGAGGCACCCGCATACCGTACCAGCGCCGACCCACGACGGCGTACTCACGCGTTCCCGTCGAACAGCGAGGTCACCGAGCCGTCGTCGAAGACCTCGCGGATGGCGCGGGCGAGGGTGGGAGCGATGGACAAGACAGTGAGGGAGTCGAACCGGTGCTCGTCGGGGATGGGCAAGGTGTCGGTGATGACGACCTCGCGGGCACCGCACCCGGCCAGACGTTCGGTCGCAGGGTCAGACAGCACACCGTGGGTGGCCACGACGATGACGTCTTTGGCCCCGGCGGCCAGCAGCACCCGGACTGCCTCGACGATCGTCCCGCCGGTGTCGATCATGTCGTCGACGAGCACGCAGGTGCGCCCTTCCACGTCACCGACGACCCGGTTGGCCACCGCCTTGTTCGGGCTGCGCATGTCGCGCGTCTTGTGGACGAACGCCAGCGGTCCCCCGCCGAGCTTGGCCGCCCACTGCTCGGCCACACGGATCCGCCCGGCGTCGGGCGACACGACGGTGGTGTTCGCCACGTCGACGCGGGTGCGCACGTACTCGACGAGGATCGGCTGGGCCCACAGGTGGTCCACCGGCCCGGAGAAGAACCCCTGGATCTGCGAGGTGTGCAGGTCGACGCTGACGATACGGTCGGCGCCAGCGGTCGCGAACAGGTCGCACACGAGCCTGGCAGAGATCGGCTCGCGGCCCCGGTGCTTCTTGTCCTGCCGGGCGTAGCCGAGGAACGGCGCCACGACAGTGATCGTCTTGACGCTCGCACGGCGCAACGCGTCGACCATGAGCAGGTGCTCCATGATCCACTTGTTGATCGGCGAGGCGTGCGACTGCAGGACGAACGCGTCAGACCCGCGCACAGACTCGCCGAACCGGGTGTAGATCTCCCCGTTGGCGAAGTCGTACGCGCTGGTGGGCACCAGCTGGATACCCAGCTGGGCGGCGACGTCGTCGGCCAGCTCGGGGTGGGCGCGGCCCGAGACCAGCACCAACCGCTTTTCCGTGTCGACAGTGATCAGACCGGTCATCGCGCAGTCTCCTCGCCGGTTTCGTCCTGTGCTGCCAGCGCCGCTTGTGCCGCGGTGGCGGCGGCGGTGCCAGGACGGTGGCTGAGCACCCACCCGTCGATCGTGCGCTGGGAGTTCTCCGACAACGCCAAGGCGCCGGGTGGGACATCGTGACGGACCACCGCCCCCGCTCCGGTGTAGGCGCCGTCGCCTACTGTCACCGGGGCGACAAACATATTGTCTGACCCAGTCCGCGCGTGCGACCCGATGACGGTGCGGTGCTTACGCACCCCGTCGTAGTTCACCGTGACCGACGCCGCGCCGATATTGGACTCCTCGCCGATGTCCGTGTCGCCGATGTACGACAGGTGCGGCACTTTCGACCCGCGTCCGATCGTCGCGTTCTTCGTCTCCACGAACGTGCCGATCTTGCCGCCAGCACCCAGCACCGTCCCGGGCCGCAGGTAGGAGAACGGGCCCACGCACGCCCCTGGCCCGACCACCGAGTCCGACCCATGAGAGCGTACGACTGTCGCACCCTCACCGATCTCCACGTTGCGCAGCGTCGTGTCCGGGCCGATCGTCGCACCGCAGGCCACCGACGACGCCCCACAGATCTGCGTACCCGGCAGCAAGGTCACGTCCCGGGCCAGGTCCACGTCGACGTCGACCCAGGTGGTCGCCGGGTCCCACACGGTCACGCCGTCACGCATCCACTGGTCCACGATCCTGGTGTTGAGCTCGGCGCGCAGGGCCGCCAGCTGCACCCGGTCGTTCACCCCGGACACCGCCACCGGGTCGTCGGTCACCAACGCCCGCACACACCCGCCGTCGTCGTGGGCCAATGCGACCACGTCGGTCAGGTACACCTCGCCCTGGTCGTTGTCGCGCCCCAGCCGGCCCAGCACGTCACGCAGCAGCGCCGCGTCGAACACGTAGACCCCGGAGTTGACCTCGGCGATAGCCCGCTGCTCGTCGTCGGCGTCACGTTCTTCGACGATCTGGGCGACCTGCCCGGTGCCGGCCTCGCGCACGATCCGCCCATAGCCTGTCGGGTCGGGCAGGACCATCGTCAGCACCGTCACCGCGTTGGCGTCGGTGTGGTGGGCCAAGATCAGCTCGGCGACCGTGGCGGCGTCCAGCAGCGGCACGTCTGCGGCGAGCACGACGACCGAGCCTGACACGTCCTCCAACGCGGCCAGCGCCACCTGCACAGCCCGTCCGGTGCCGGGGATCTCGTCCTGGTCGACGACCAGGACGTCCGGGTCGGTCTCGGTCACGTGCGCGGCGACCTGGTCGCGCCCGTGCCGCACCACCACGACGACCCGTTGCGGCACCAGCGCCCGGGCGGTCACCAGCACATGCCCCAGCAGGGACCGCCCCCCGATCTCGTGCAGGACCTTGGGGATGGCCGATTTCATCCTGGTCCCCTCACCAGCGGCGAGGACGACAACTGCGGCTGGACGCGGAATGGTCACTGCGGTGCTCCCTAGGCACGAGCCCCACCAGGTGGAAGGGCCAGCGATCGGACGACCTGAACTCTACCGTCCGCGGCGGTCGGTAGGGCGTCGCCCACCCACAGGCCAGCCAGTGGCGCACCCCGCCTGCCCCTGCGGGCGCCAGAACAGCGGCTGGGCGCCAGGGCTGGTGTCGCCAGTGGCTCCGCCCCCAGGATTCGAACCCGGACTGCAAGGCACCAAAGGCCTGCGTGCTGCCGTTACACCAGGGCGGACCGTGGGCATGTTCCGGGCCTCTCGCCGGCTGCGGCGTATCCGCACGCTGGTGCGGCTCGAAACACGCCCCCGGCCCTAGTGTGCCAGGACTGGACTCACTCGTCGTCATCGATCCGGCGCACATGCACCGCGGGAGGGCACGGTGCTGTGGAGTGGGTAGCCCCTAGGGCATGATTGAGGACGTGAACGACACCAGACGGCCTCGGATGACCGGCAACGAGCGGCGTGCCCAGCTGGTCGACGTGGCGCGGACCCTGTTCGCGGAGAAGGGGTTCGAGCAGACCTCCGTCGAAGAGATCGCGGCGCGGGCGAACGTGTCCAAGCCGGTGGTCTACGAGCACTTCGGCGGCAAGGAGGGGATCTACGCGGTTGTCGTCGACCGTGAGGTCCAGGCCCTGACAGGCACGCTCATCGCGGCCCTGGAGACTCCCGACCACCCCAAAGCCCTGCTGGAGAGCACAGCCCTGGCTCTGCTGGACTACATCGAGGACAACGAGGACGGTTTTCGCATCCTTGTGCGCGACTCCCCCGTCGCCCAGGCCACCGGTACGTTCTCCTCGCTCATCGGCGACGTGGCCACCCAGGTCGAAGACCTGCTCGGCGCCCAGTTCCGCAAACGCGGCCAAGACCCGAACACCGCCCCCATGTACTCGCAGATGCTCGTCGGTATGGTCGCTCTCACCGGCCAGTGGTGGCTCGACGCCCGCAGCAACCGCAAAGACGAAGTCGCCGCCCACCTGGTCAACCTGGCGTGGAACGGTCTGGCCGGCCTCGAACGCCGCCCCCGCCTCACCACCCAGTAGCACCCGTCGTCGGTGGTGTGACCACCGAACGATCTCGCCATACGGACATATCGGCCTCGCTGGTCACGGCTGCTTTCACCTGCACGGCCCCGCGCCGGCAGATATCACGACGTGAAGATTCTCGATGTCGCGTAACCTTGTGTGGTGCTTGACAGGTCCCGTGACGAGGTCGCTGGCGTCGTGGCTGCTTGGAGGCGCGAACGTCCCGACCTTGACGTCGCACCGCTGGAAGTGCTCTCGCGTGTCAGCCGGTTGGCACGGCACCTGGACCTGGCGCGGCGCACGACGTTCGCCGCCCACGGCCTGGAGACCTGGGGTTTCGACGTGCTGTCGGCGCTGCGGCGCCAAGGGCCGCCGTACCAGCTGTCACCAGGAGCGCTGGTCAACGAGACACTGGTCACCTCAGGGACGATGACGAACAGGATCGACCGGCTCGAAGACCACGGGTTCGTGCGTCGGCTGGCCTCACCCGACGACCGGCGCGGTGTGCTCGTCGAGCTCACCGACACCGGGCGCGAGCGTGTCGACGCCGCGATGGTCACCTTGCTGGAGGCTGAGCGCGTCCTGCTGGCTGGGCTCCACGGCGAGGACGTGGGCACTTTGGCCAGGCTGCTGCAACGGGTCCTGGCCCCTATGGACCAGGCCGAGGTCCCACCACCGGGCCGGGCAACGTCTCGCACGCGGTGACGTGCCGGCGACTGCGTCGTGCCCCTACGTGTCTTGGCCGAGCTCGACGGAGCGGGTGTGGGCTGCGCGGGCAGCGGCGACGACGGCAGCGCGGACGGCACGGGCGTCGAGCTCTGCCACGGCGGCGACAGTGGTGCCGCCGGGGGACGAGACGCGTTCGCGCAGGACCGCGGGATGGCCTTTGGAACGCACAGCGAGAGCTCCGGCCCCCTCGACGGTGGCGGCGGCCAGGCGCAGAGCCAGCTCGCGGCTGAGGCCGAGCAGGACCCCGGCTTCGGCCATGGCGTCGATGAGGTAGAAGCCGTAGGCCGGTCCCGAGCCGGAGACAGCGGTGACCGCGTCCAGCTCTGGTTCGGCGACACGGACGACCAGGCCCGTCGCGGCGAGCAGCTGTTCGACGAGGGCCAGGTGTTCTTCGGTCGCGGCGGTGCCGGCCGCCAGGGCGCAGACCCCTTTGCCGACCAGGATGGGGGTGTTGGGCATCACCCGGACAACCGGGGTGCCGGGCAAGACTTTCTCGTAGACGGCCAACGGGACGCCTGCGGCGACGGACACGACCGTGGCGCCGGGATCCAGGTCCTTGCTGACCTGCACCAGGACTTCGGGAACGACAGGGGGTTTGACAGCCAGGACCACCACCTGGGCGCCGGTGAGCGCGTCACCAAGCTCGTCGTGGACCGAGACACCCGTCGCCGCCATCGACGCCCGGCGCGCGGGGTCAGGTTCGACCACGACGATCTCGTCCGGTTTGGTGGCTCGGACAGCCCTGGTCAAGGCGCTGCCCATCACACCTGCGCCGATCACCACAACACGTCCGTCGAATGCCTTGTCCGCCACAGTCGTATCTCTCTCTCGTCCAGCACGTACCCCGCAGCCTACGGGAGGACGAGCGGGAGACAGTCGTGAGGGATATGTCGCCTACGGTCGTTGGCTCACTGTGGGCACGACGACAGCCGGTTCCCCCGGCCAGAACCTGGTCTTGCTGTGTTATTCCTCGACGCGTTCGAACTCGACGACGACGGGTCGGTGGTCGGAGGCTACGCGGACGGTCTCGTCGTCAGGCACCCAGGCGCGCACGGTGCGCAGGCTGGCCGAGCCGAAGACCACGTCGATACGGGCCCGGGGGTCGTCTGCGGGGTAGGTCGGACCAGTGTCCGGGGCCATGTCGTGCAGGCCGCCTTCGGCGAGGCGTTTCCACGACAGCTGGCCAGGGCGTTCGTTGAGGTCGCCGACGACCAGCTGCGGGTCACGGTTCTCCCAGCGGTCGGCGACGAGGTCCAGGTGCCGCAGGCGAAGGTCTTGGACGCCCGGGGGCAGGTGCACCACGAGGATGTCGATCTGGTCGACTGTGCCCATGCTCGCACCGCGTGCCATGGGCCGCCGGCGCTGCCGGGTCGGGCGTACGCGGGGCAGGCGCTTGGCCCGCGTCGGCGCCGCCGCCGTGAACCGGGCGGTGCGGGCCACGCGGTTCATGGCGTTGCCCAACGCCACCCGCGACGGTGCCGCGGTGGGACCGACCTGGACGTGCTCGGCGACGAGCAGCGCGGTGCTGCCGCACTGGGCGACACGGCGCAGCCCGGTCCTGCGGATCAGCAGTGCCATGCGCCAGCGGCCCCACGGTCCGCGGCCAGGTTCTTGCAGGGCGTAGACATCGGCTCCGAGCGCTGTGATGACCTCGGCCACCTTCGCGCCTTCTTCTAGACCCTCGACGTTGTAACAGACCAGTAGCACGTGCTCACACTACGTCGTGCAGCACCCCGCCCGGGGCGTAATGCCGGGTGATCCCGCACACAGGTGCGCGCCCCGCCGACGGCAGGGCGCGCAACCTGTCTACAGCAGAATCAGTCGTCTTTCGCAGCGGAGACGGTCTCCTCAGCGTCGGCCACCTTGCCGGTGGACTCCAGCTGGGCCTGGTAGATCTCAGGCTCGATAGGTCCGGTCCGGTCGACCCGGGCCGCACGGAACCGGGAGATGATGACCGCGCCGAAGGCGACCAGCATGGCTATCACCGCGATGAGGATGCGGGCGGGGTGGTTGGCACCGTCGCCAGCGGAGAACGCCACGACAGCCGGCGCGATGAGCAAAGCGACGAGGTTCATCACCTTGATCAACGGGTTGATGGCCGGGCCAGCGGTGTCCTTGAACGGGTCGCCGACGGTGTCGCCGATGACAGCAGCCGCGTGCGCCGGGGAGTTCTTGCCGCCGTGGTGGCCGTCTTCGATGATCTTCTTGGCGTTGTCCCAGGTACCACCAGAGTTCGCCAGGAACACCGCCATGAGCACACCGGTGGCGATAGCCCCGGCGAGGAACCCGGCGAGCGGGCCGACACCCAGGCCGAACCCGACGGCGATCGGCGCGAACGCGGCGAGCAGACCAGGGGTGGCCAGCTCACGCAGCGAGTCACGGGTGCAGATATCCACGACACGGCCGTACTCGGGGCGTTCGGTGCCGTCCATGATCCCGGGGTGCTCGCGGAACTGGCGGCGCACCTCGAACACGATCGCACCAGCGGCCCGGGTGACCGCGTCGACGGCCAGGCCGGAGAACAAGAACACCGTCGCACCACCGAGGATCACGCCGACGAGCGTGACCGGAGAGATGATGTCGAACCGCATCATCGACGCGACGATACCTTCGGTGCCCAGCGTGGTGGTTCCGACGGCTTCGACCAGAGCGGTCTCCACAGCGTCTTTGTACGAGCCGAACAGCGCGGTCGCGGCCAGCACAGCGGTGGCGATGGCGATGCCCTTGGTGACTGCCTTGGTGGTGTTGCCCACCGCGTCGAGGTCGGTGAGGATCTTCGCGCCGTCTTCGTCGATGTCGCCCGACATCTCGGCGATGCCCTGGGCGTTGTCGGAGACCGGGCCGAAAGTGTCCATCGCGACGATGACGCCGACAGTGGTCAGCAACCCGCAGCCAGCCATGGCCACGAGGAACAGCCCGAAGGCCAGCGACCCGTTGGCCAGCAGGAACAACGCGCAGATACCCGCCGCGATGATACCCGCGGTGTAGACCGCCGACTCAAAACCGACGCCGATACCCGACAGCACGACGGTTGCCGGGCCGGTCAGCGTGGTACGTGCCACATGCAGGGTGGGCTTGGACGTGGTCCCCGTGAAGTACCCGGTGAGCCACAAGATGACGCCCGCCAGCAGCACGCCGACGAGCACCGCGGCGGTGACCACCAGACGTGGGTCAGACAAGAAGAACAGACCGTCGGCGTGGTCCGCCGCGACCTTCAGGTCCATGCCAGGGTTGTCTTTGACGATCTGCGCGAACGTGCTGGGGATGTAGACGAACGCCGCGACGGCTGCGAGCACCACACCCGTGACAGCGGCTGTGTAGAAGCCCCGGTTGATGGCCGTCAGGCCCGACTCCTCGCCCTTGACCTTGGTGATGAAAACACCCAGGGCCGCGACCAGCGCACCGATGGCCGTGACGATGAGGGGGAACACCAGGCCGTGCTCGCCGAAAGCGGCGCGGCCCAAGATGAGCGCGGCGACCAAGGTCACCGCGTAGGACTCGAACAGGTCGGCGGCCATACCGGCGCAGTCACCCACGTTGTCGCCCACGTTGTCGGCGATCGTCGCAGCGTTACGCGGGTCGTCCTCGGGGATACCCTGCTCGACCTTGCCGACGAGGTCCGCACCGACGTCAGCAGCCTTGGTGAAGATCCCGCCGCCAACACGCATGAACATCGCCAGCAGGGCAGCGCCGAAACCGAAACCTTCGAGCACGCCCGGGGCCTGGAAACCAAAAGTCAGCTCCACAGCGGCTGCACCGAGCAGACCCAGGCCGACCACGCTCATACCAACAGCCCCACCGGTGCGGAACGCGATCTGCGCGCCGAAGGCACGGCCACCAGGCTTGCCTGCGGCAGCGGCGACACGGACGTTGGCACGGGTGGCCAACCACATCCCCACGAACCCGATGCTCCCGGAGAACGCGGCACCCAGCAGGAAGAACCCCGACCGGCCCACCATGACGCTGGCCGCGTCCTTGTTGAGGACGCCCAGCCCGATGAGCAGGAGGAACACCATGATCGCGAACAGCGACAGGGTCTTGAACTGCCGACGCAGGTACGCCGTCGCCCCTTCTTGCACGGCCTGGGCGATCGTTCTCATGTTGGTCGTGCCCTCGTCGGCTCTGAGCACCTGGCGGGCCAGGACCACAGCCAACCCCAGTGCGGCCAGCGCGAGGACCGCGATCGCCACGACGATGATCGTGCTTTTCGTCGAAAGCGTGTCGCCCGACGTCTGCGCTGATGCGGTGAGGCTCGTCAGTACGAGCGGGTTCATACCATCCTCCTCATGAGGTGGGACACGCCTTGTGAGCATCCCTTCGCCCGGCCGCATTGCCGGGTTGACCAGGCGATTCTAGTGGGATGACCACCTCCGTCGGGAGGATCTGATCTAGAAGTCCTGGCGTCCTTCTCTCGTGCTACCGGCAGGATCGGCGTTACAGCGGACAATACCCGGCATACCGGGCCGCCGCCACCGCGCAGGACGCTCCCCCGGAACATCTCTCACCTGCACTGACATCCCCCGTCACCCGTGACGCAACCCCCCTTGGCGAAGGGTGTGCAGATCCTCCATATTTCTGGTAGTGCGCGTCCGGGGCTACCCGTCGTGCCCAACGCCTGCCTGTGGTGGACGACGTGGCACCCTCACACGCCGACGAGGTGGTCACCTCGCTGGACTTCGGACTTTGACACGTCCCGCAGGACGATCCCGACGGACTCGCCGACCTCCGCCGGGGTGTCGGTGGTGGTCGACAAGGTCATGACCTGGGTCGCTAGCTCAGTGCCGTCGGGTTTGCGCACGACCGCCGCGTCGCCCGCCTCGATCTGCCCGTCTTCCACCTTGCCGATCACTGTCGTCCCTCGTCCGGTGATCGCGATGACGCCAGCCACCCTCAAGGAAAACACGTCACCCCTCCAGCTGTCAGCACAAGCAGAACAGGAAAACTCTACGGGACCCCGACGTGCAGATTCACTACCCTGCGCCGAGAACATATGTGGAGGAATCGTGACGATCGGTTCACGGACGGACGGCGGCCAAGCGTTCGCGGTACGCAGCGGTGGTGCCGTCACAGCGGACGGCCTGCAGGACATGGTCGTCCACACCCATACCGGCCAGAGATGCTGTCAGCTCGGCCACGTCGTCGTCGGTCATCACCGTCGGGTCGACGGTGGTGCGCACCTGGACGTCCACCCCGGCGTCGAGCACCAGCCGCAGCGACGCGAACGCTGCGTCTGCGCAGGTGGTTGGCCCGCCGACACCGGTGACCGCCTGGTACAGCCGGGCGGGGGCCTTGATGTCCAGGCCCACCCAGTCCACAGCGGGCAGCACCGCAGCCAGCGACGACGGGTAGGCCCCGGCGGTGTGCAGACCCACGGCGAACCCACGTTCGCGCACCTGGGCGGCTGCGTCGAGCAGGCCGGGCTGGCGTGTGGGCTCCCCGCCGGAGAAGACCACCGCGTCGAGCAGGCCGACGCGACGGTCCAGCAGGTCCGTCACGTCGTCCCACCCGACGATACCGGGGGTCTGCGGGTCGAGGATCGAGGCGTTGTGACAGTACGTGCACCGCCACGGGCACCCTTGCAAGAACACGGTGGCAACCAGGTGGTCGGGCCAGTCACACGTGGACAGCGGCGCGAGCCCGGCGATGGCCAGGTCGTGTGCGCCGACGCTGCGGCTGGTCGGGCGCACCTGCGCCACGTCGGCCACGCCAGTCATCCTGTCATCGCGGGTTCGCTAAACGGCACGCGTTCGGCCTGCTCACCCTTCTTGCCGACGTTGAAGCTGGCCACCGGGCGGTGGTAGCCCATGACGCGGGTCCACACCTCGGTCGCAGCCCCGCAGGTGGGGCACGCCCACTGCTCGCCGTCGAGGTACCCGTGCGACACGCAGATAGAGAACGTCGGGGTGACCGTCAGGTACGGCAGGCGGAACCGGGTCAGCGCACGGCGCACCAACGCTTTGCACGCCTGGGGCGAGGAGACCCGCTCAGACATGTACAGGTGCAGGACTGTCCCGCCGGTGTACTTGGTCTGCAGCTCGTCCTGGCGCACGAGCGCTTCGAACGGGTCGTCGGTGAAACCCACCGGCAGCTGCGACGAGTTGGTGTAGTACGGGTTCTCCGGCGTGCCAGCCTGGATGATCCGGTCGTAACGGCGGCGGTCTTCTTTGGCGAACCGGTACGTGGTGCCCTCGGCCGGGGTGGCTTCCAGGTTGTACAGGTTGCCGGTGCTCTCCTGCAGCTCGACCATACGAGCCCGGACGTGGTCGAGCAGCCGCACAGCCATCTGGTGGCCCTCGGGGTCGGTGATGTCCAACGTGTCGTGGGAGAAGTTGCGGACCATCTCGTTGACGCCGTTGACACCGATCGTCGAGAAGTGGCTGTCCAACGAACCCAGGTACCGCTTGGTGTAGGGGAACAGGCCGTCGTCCATGAGCTTGGCGATCGTCGTGCGCTTGAGCTCCAGCGACGTGGCAGCCAGGTCGATGAGCCGGTCCATGGCGGCGAACAGGGCCTTCTCGTCCCCGGCGTGCAGGTAGCCCAGGCGGGCGCAGTTGATCGTCACGACACCCACAGACCCGGTCTGCTCACCGGACCCGAACAGCCCGTTGCCGCGTTTGAGCAGCTCGCGCAGGTCCAGCTGGAGCCGGCAGCACATCGACCGCACGTCACCAGGGTTCATGTCCGAGTTGATGAAGTTCTGGAAGTACGGCAGGCCGTACTTCGCGGTCATCTCGAACAGCAGGTCCGCGTTGGGCGAGTCCCAGTCGAAGTCGGAGGTGATGTTGTACGTGGGGATCGGGAAGGTGAACACCCGGCCCGACGCGTCACCAGCGGTCATGACCTCCATGTACGCACGGTTGATCATGTCCATCTCGACCTGCAGGTCGCCGTAGGTGAAGTCGCACACCTCGCCAGCGACGACGACGACCTCGTCACGCAGGTCTGCCGGGCACACCCAGTCGAACGTCAGGTTCGTGAACGGGGTCTGGGTGCCCCAGCGCGACGGGACGTTGAGGTTGTACACGAGCTCTTGCATACCCTGGCGCACCTGCTCGTACGTCAGCTGGTCGACCCGCACGTACGGGGCCAGGAACGTGTCGAACGAGCTGAACGCCTGCGCGCCAGCCCACTCGTTCTGCATCGTGCCCAGGAAGTTGACGATCTGCCCGACGCACGAGCTGAAGTGCTTGGGCGCGGTCGCCTCGACCTTGCCCGGCACCCCGTTGAGACCCTCGGCCAGCAGCCGCCGCAGCGACCAGCCCGCGCAGTACCCGCTGAGCATGTCCAGGTCGTGGATATGCATGTCACCGTCACGGTGCGCCTGGCCGACCTGCTCGGGGTACACCCGCGACAGCCAGTAGTTCGCGATGACCTTGCCCGCGGTGTTCAGGATCAGCCCACCCAGGGAGTACCCCTGGTTGGCGTTCGCCGACACACGCCAGTCGCTGCGGTCCAGGTACTCCTCAACCGTCGCGGTCACGTCCACGACGGGCAGGGCCGACCCGGGCCGCAGCGGTTCGTCGCCGAGGTCAGCGGGCAGGGCGAAGTCGTCGATAAGGTGGGTCACAGTTCTTCTCCACGAGATGTAGTGCTACTGGGGGTCTCCAACCACTACATATGGTAGTCACACCGGTCGGATTCGCAACCCTCCCCTGGGCGTGTCGCAGTCTGCCACCCGGTCGTGGCAGCCGCACGGGTTACCCGCCCGCGGCGTGCCCGTCGACCACCGGCCGAGGTCATCGGCGATCGTCTGGTGCAGCTGGCCGTAGCGACAGGCAGCTATGGGCCGAGAACCACGGCGGTCCCGTCGACGAGCGACCCGGTCCAGGTCGTGTCGCGGAACGGTGCCCAGCACAGGGCCACCCCGATACCTGCGGCGACGTCGTCGGTGTCAGGGACATTGAGGTAGATGTAGCCCTTCCAGAGCGACGGCGGGATCCCGTGCGAAGCCTTCAGCGAGTTGCACCGCTGGACGACAGCCATCTCCCTGGCGACCGGGTCGTCAGGTATGTCCTTGGTGACCTCGACGAACCCCATGACCTGCTGGACGTGCGGCTCGGAGCACGGGACGGTCGCCACCGTCGCCCATGGTTCGTCCTGCGTCACCCGGCTCGCGAGGCAGTCGCCTTTGTCGAGGTCGCCGTAGTACTTGCGCTCGGCCTGCGACAGCACGGTCACCTCCCGTGGGTAGGGGCTGGGCACCTGGTCCGGGACGACCTCGACAGGTCCAGGGGTCGCCGATGATGTGGTGCTGGTCGTCGGCGAGGTGGCCACCTCGGCTTCCGGAGAGGTCGAGCCAGCCCCGCCCGTGTTTCCGGTACGGTTCGCGAAAAGGGAGACGGTGATCGCCATCACCACGACGACGCCCGCGACGGCAGCGATGATCGCGACGGCCACACCCCGCGGCAGGTTGGGCGGGGGCGGCGGCTGCCCGTCCTGCGGGCCCGGTGGCGGGGCGGTCCACACAGGCGGCGGCTGCCCCCACGCGCTGCCCGACAGGTCTTGGCGTTCTGGGATGGGCCCGGGGCTGCCCCAGGTCGGGACCTCGTCAGGGCCAGGCGGTGGCGGGATCGACACGCCCCCGAGCCTACCTGCGCGCACGCGGCCCCGAGGACGTCCAGACCGGATCGTCCCTGCGCACCGAGGACAAGGGTCCGCCGACTTGTCCCAGTCGTAGGGCTGGGCCTACCAAGAACGCCTCAACCCGGAGGCGGTGGCAGGACCGCGGACGCTCGTGGTGCGAACAAGGACGCGTCGTGCGAACGCAGAGGTTCGCACGACGCGTCCTCGTTCGCACCGCGGTGAGACCCCATCACGAAGGGGTGACGTAGAAGGGTCGCCGCAGATCAGCGGGTGCGGATCTTGTCGCGGAGGAAGGCGGAGACGAGGGTGCCTACCTGGTCGTGCTCGATGAGGAAACCGTCGTGGCCGAAGGGGGAACGGATGACCCGGACGGGGCCGCAGCGGCGGATACCTGCGGCGACGCGTTCGGCTTGTTCACGGGTGAACAGGCGGTCGGAGTCGACGGCGACGATCATGGCTCGGGCGGTGACCTGGGCCAGGGCGGCCTCGACACCGCCGCGGTCGCGGCCCAGGTCGTGGGTGATCATGGTGCGGGTGAGCAGGACGTACGTGTTGGCGTCGAAACGGCGGGCGAGCTTGTCGCCGTGGTGGTCCAGGTAGGACTGGACGGCGAAACGGCCACCTTCCAGAGGTTCTTCGCTGCCTTGGGGGATACGGCCGAAACGGGTGTCGAGCTCTTCGGCGGACCGGTACGTCTGGTGGGCGATCTGGCGGGCGAGGCTCAGGCCGGTGTGGGGGCCGTCGCCGTCGGCGGCGTCGTAGTAGTCGCCGTTGCGGTAGCGCGGGTCACCGCTGATCGCGGCGACCTGGGTGTGGAACGAGGCGACCTGGTCGCCGCTGGTCGCCGCACAGGTGGCCAGGGCTGCGACACGTTCGACCCGGTCGGGGTAGGTCACAGCCCACTCCAGGGCCCGGTGCCCGCCCATGGAGGCCCCGATGACCAGCGCGAACTTGTCGATGTCCAGGTGGTCGGCCAGCCGGGCCTCGGCCTCGACCTGGTCACGGACGGTCAGCAGCGGGAAGCGGCTGCCCCAGCGGCGGCCGTCGGGGGCGAGCGAGGCAGGCCCGGTGGTCCCCTGGCAGCCGCCCAGGGCGTTGGGGGCCACGACGAACCACTTGTCGGTGTCGATGGGGGCGCCTGGTCCGACGAGCTCGGACCACCAGCCTTCGGTGGGGTGGCCGGTCTCGGCAGGCCCGGTGACGTGCGAGTCGCCCGTGAGCGCATGGACGACGAGCACAGCGTTGGACTGCTGCGCGTCCAGCTCGCCCCAGGTCTCGTACGCCAGGCGCACACCTGGCAGACGGTCGCCGGACTCCAGCTCCATGTCGCCGATATCGACGAACTGGCGGCGGCCGACCGGGTCGCCCTCGTCCCAGGCGGCTGAGGCGGGGATGAGCGGACGCTCGTCAGGCCGCATCCGGCTGGGCAGCACCTGGGACGGGACTGGGCCGCGGGCATGCGAACCCAACGTCGCACGGCACGACTGCACCCGGATGTCAGGTGTGTGCGCCAGCTCGTCGCTCACGTCGTCCAGCGTACGGGACGGCTCAGGACCTGCGGACGGAAGGTCCGCCGAACGGCCCTGCCCTCCCTCGCGTCTCGTGGTCATCTCATACCTCCTTCACCGCACGGAACCCGGCGTCCAGGTCGTCGATGATGTCGTCGATATGCTCCAGGCCGACCGCCAGGCGGATAAGCCCCGGTGTCACCCCGGACAGCGCCTGCTCGGCCTCGCCCAGCTGCGCGTGCGTCGTGGACGCGGGGTGGGTGACCAGCGAGCGCACGTCGCCGATGTTCGCCACGTGGGAGTGCAGGGTGAGCCCTGAGACGAACGCCCGGCCCGCACCGACCCCGCCGGGCAGCTCGAACGACAGCACCGCCCCAGCGCCTCTGGGCGCGTACTTGCGCTTCAGGGCGTGGTACGGGCTGGAGGCCAGCCCGGCGTAGTTGACGAAGCTCACGTCGTCGCGGGCGTCGAGCCACGTGGCGACCCGTTCGGCGTTCGCCACGTGACGTTCCATACGCAGCGACAACGTCTCGATACCCTGGGCGACGAGCCAGGCGTTGAACGGGCTCACAGCGGTTCCCAGGTCACGCAGCAGCTGGGAACGGGCTTTGAGGATGTATGACAGGTTCGCGCCGAGCCTTCCTCCGGCGCCCAGGTCCCGACCCCAGCGCAGGCCGTGGTACCCCGGGTCGGGCTCGTTGAAACCCGGGAACTTGGCCGCGTCGGCCGTGTAGTCGAAACGGCCAGCATCGACGATGGCCCCGGCGACGGCTGTGCCGTGCCCGCCCAGATATTTCGTCGCCGAGTGGATGACCACGTCAGCGCCCCACTCGATGGGGTTGACCAGGTACGGGGTGGCGACGGTGTTGTCGACGACCAGCGGGACGCCGACCTCGTGCGCCAGGGCCGCGACAGGTTCGATGTCGAGCACGTCGGTCTTGGGGTTGGGGATGACCTCGCCGTAGAACACCTTGGTGTTCGGCCGGACCGCTGCGCGCCACTGGTCGAGGTCCCCAGGGTCGGCGACGAAGGTGGTGGCAACACCGAACTTCTTCAGGGTGCTCGCCAGCAGGTTGTGGGTGCCCCCGTACAGCGACGCGCTGGAGACCACGTGGTCACCAGCCTCGGCGACGTTGAGGATGGCCAGCGTCTCGGCGGCCTGGCCCGACGAGACCAGCAGCCCACCGGCAGCCCCTTCGAGCGAGGCGATACGGTTCTCCACGACCTCCTGGGTCGGGTTGCCCAGCCGGGTGTAGATCGGGCCGAGCTCTTCCAGCGCGAACCGGTTGGCCGCTTGCTCGGCGTCGGCGAAGACGTACGCCGTGGTCTGGTAGATAGGAAGGGCCCGTGACCCGGTGTCGGTGTCAGGTGTCTGGCCAGCATGGATCTGGCGTGTCTCGAAGCTCCAGCTGTCGTTGCTCATCGTTCTCTCCTGTGAAAGGGCACAACAGGTGCCGCGCGGGGGACGGGGGGTGCCTCACAGGCGAGTCTCGGCTGACAGCCACTCGCCAGTCAGGCGGGTGCAACGCACGGCCGGAGCTCTAGCAGATCACCTCGATCTGCGGGCACAGTCGAACGTGCGCTGGTCAGCGGCACATTCGAAAGAACATGTGTCCATGGTAGCCCAAAGCCGGTCCGCCGGTCCACGGACGACCTTCGCGTGCCGCCGACGGCTCTGCGGGTTTCGGCCCACTGTGGGCACAGCTGACGCCCCGCTCAACCACCACACCCGCAGGCGGCCAGCGTGGAGACGAAGCTGTCCACAGGGACGCGGGCCTCCTTGTCCGGCGGCACCTGGTCGGCCATGACGACGAAGTCGAGGGCACGGCCGTCGGCGGTGACCACTGTCCCGGCCAGGGACCTCACCCCAGGTAGTGAACCAGTCTTGGCACGGACCATACCGCGGGCCTCCGACGTGGTGAAACGGGTGGCGAGAGTGCCGGTGAGACCGCTGACCGGCATCCCGACGACGATCCCGAGCAGCTCGGGGTGCTCGGGACTGGTCACCAGCTGCACCACGCCGATGAACGTCGAGACAGGGACGGCCGAGCCACCAGCCAGGCCGGAAGCGTCGGCCAGGTGCGCGCCGGCAGTGTCCACCCCCAGGGAGGCGACGACAGCGAGCACCGAGGTCGTCGCACCGTCGAAGTCGGCGCTGGCACCTTGGGCGATAGCGACGAGCCGGGCGACCGCCTCGGTGACGGTGTTGTCGGAGGTGCGCAAGAAGTACTCCGCGACATCGACCAGCGGCGCCGACGAGACCACCCCGAGCGGTTTCGCCCCGGTGGTGACCGTGGTGCGCGCAGGGGTCCCGGTGACGGTGATGCCCTCCTCACCCAGCCGTGTGGCGAACGTCTGCGCGGCGTGCAGCGACGGGTCGGCGTGGCGCCGCGAGTACATCTGGGTCGGGTCGGTCTTGGCCATATGCACCGCCAGGGCGGTGATGTGGGCTGTGTACCCCAAGGAGAGGTGGTCAGGTTCCCAGCCTGGCGCCAGCTGCGGACCAGCAAACAGCGAGTCGTCCACGCCGACGCTCACCGTCGTCACCCCGCTGGCGCGCAGGGCTGTCGCAGTCTGCTGCGCGAGGTCACCCAGACCGGCCCGGCCGTCGACGGCGTCCGGGTCGCCCGCGCCGTCACCGAGCATGATGTCCCCGGCGCCGACGAGCACCACCTGGTCGCCGACGAGCACCGCGGTGGTGTCGAGCGTGGTCTCGGGGCTCATGACGGTGAGCGCGGCCACCGCGGTGAGGAGCTTGGCGATGGACGCAGGCTGGCGTCCTTGGCCGACGGAGTGCTCGCCCAGCACAGCCCCGGTGAGCTGGTCGACGACGACCACTCCGATGTTCGGACCTGCCGCAGGGTCGGCCACCAGCGCGTCGACCTTGGCCTGGACCTGGGCTGCGGACGGCACAGGAGCGTTGGGGTCCAGGTCGCCCAGCGCGGGGGCCGCCGGGCCGGGATCCAGGACGGGCGGGAACGGTGACTGCGGGGCAGGTTCCGGGGCGAACGTCAAGAAGCCGGGCACCACGTCCAGAGCGTCGGCGGTGACGTACCCCGCCACGCAGACGAGCACCGCCGCGACGCTGGCCGCCCAGATCTGCACGCGTCGGGTGCGGGCCGGGCTCCTGGTACCTGCCATGGTGCTCGTCGGTGTCCCCCATCGGTGTGTGTTGCTCATGTTCCTGCCCTGGTTGGTGTCCCCTTGCGCTCACTTCTGGCCGGTCGATAGCGCACGAAGAGGTCTGTAGGCCAGACTACTGTGCAGGACGCTCGTCCGTGGGCGTCCCGCCCAAACTGCGGAGGCTACTGTGGACTTTGACGTCACCATCGAGATCCCGAAAGGGCAGCGCAACAAGTACGAGGTCGACCACGACTCAGGCCGGATCCGCCTGGACCGGATGCTGTTCACCTCGACCCGGTACCCCGACGACTACGGCTATATCGATGACACCCTCGGCGAGGACGGCGACCCCCTGGACGCCCTGGTGCTGCTCGAAGAGCCCACGTTCCCTGGCTGCCTGATCCGCTGCCGGGCGCTGGGTATGTTCCGCATGCGCGACGAGGCTGGCGGCGACGACAAGGTGCTGTGCGTGCCGACCGGTGACCAGCGCGCGGCATGGCGCCAGGACATCGACGACGTGTCCGACTTCCACCGCCTGGAGATCCAGCACTTCTTCGAGGTCTACAAGGACCTGGAACCGGGTAAGTCCGTCGAAGGTGCGCACTGGGTCGGCCGCGCCGACGCCGAGGTGGAGATCCAGCGGTCGTACCAGCGGGCCAAGGACGCTGGCCACCACCACTGAGACGGACCAGCCCAGCGTTATGGACGGCCGCCGTAGGGCATGAGGTTGGAGTACTTCAAAGACCAGGTGCGCACGTACCCGCCCGGGGCCGGGGCTTCGAGGATCGTCCCTGGGCCGGTCCACAGCGCCACGTGGTAGATCGTCGACGGGTCTGAGGTGTTAGAGGCCCAGAAGACGAGGTCACCGACGCGCAGGTCCGCTATCGGGACCTTCTTGACCTGGGTGTACTGCGTGCGCGACGAGTGCGCCAGCGACACCCCAGCCTGACGCCACGCCTGCTGGGTCAGCCCTGAGCAGTCGTAAGAGTTCGGCCCTGCTGCGGCCCACACGTACGGTTTGCCGATCTGGGTCCGCGCCCAGGCCACAGCCGTCTCGCCACCTGAGGATGAGCTGGCGGTCGTCCCACCCGAGGCTGGTGCGCTGGTCGACGACCCGCCGCCGGACGAACCCGGCCTCGGGTTCTGGGCGGCGGCCCGGGCGTCGGCCTGGGCCTGGGCCTCGCGGGCGGCGTCGATCGCAGTCTGGCGGGCCTGCTGGACCTCCAGGGACGTGTTCTGCGCCGTCGCGAGCGCTGCGAGCAGCTCTCCACGACGCTGGCGGCCGGCCTCCAGCGACGTCTGGGCCGCGGTGGCGGCCGTCTGTGCCTGACCCAGGGCAGTCTCGGCTCCGGTCTTGGCAGCAGCAGCAGCCCCAGCGGTGTCCTTGGCCCGTTGGTCCATGGTCTGCGCGACGGTCTGGGACGCGAGGAACTCTTGGACGATCTGGTCGTTGCGACCGGTGACGTGCTCGAGCTGGGCGGTCCGCTCAGCCATGTCCTCGAAGTCGTCGGCCGACAGCAGAGCGGTCAGCGCGTCGGTCTGGCCGGTGGTCGCCAGCTGGCGCGCGACCTGCACCAGCTGGGTGCGGGCTTCTGCGACGGAGGCGTCCGCGTCTTTCTTGGCTGCGGCAGCGGAGGTGGCGTCGGCGTCGGCCTGGCGGGACGTCTCCATGGCCTGGGCGTAGGTCTCCCCCGCGGTCTGGACTGCGATCTGGGCGGCCTCGTCCTGGGCGGCCAGCAGCGCAAGCTCAGCCTCCATGGCTGTGACCGACCCTGCGGCGTCGTCGACCGCCTCCTGGGCGCGGCGCACGTCGTCGTCGGACGGTGGTGGGTCGGCCAGCGCGGTGGTCGCGGTGAGCGTCAGCGCTGCGAGACCCGCGACCACACCGGCGATACCGCGTCGCACATGGCTTGGTCGGGCAAGCTCTCCCACATCCACCTCCACGTCGTGCCCGGGCGAACCCGGCCTCGTGTGCTGGATCGGCGGGTCGGGGCCAGTCCTGAAGACATAGAGAGTCTTCACCTCGTCAGTAACATCTGTCACAATAGTTGAGCTGTGTCCCACCGGCCACGCAGAGCCCAGGTGAAACACCAGTCCCACAGGTTTCATCAGCGCTGTGACCAGGTATGACGTCACCAACGAGCGACGAGCAGCTTTCCTCCGCGCACACCCGCGCACAGTCGCCAAATAGCGGGACTGAATCAGCAGGTCAACGGTATTTGCGCAGGGCGACAGGGATGCCGACAGCTGTTACGCGCGGCCTCGGCGGACTCCGGCGCGACGGGCGGCCGATGCGGCGACGGCGGCAGCGAGCAGCCCAAGACCGACGACGAGCAAAGTGCCGGACGTCGCGGCGACGACAGCCTGCTCCACTGTGGTGCGCCAGTCGCCGCCGATGCTCACAACAGCGCCGAAGCTGCTCGGGACGACCAGAGCCCAGGTGCCCAGGCCAGTGGTGAGCACCCCACCGGCCGCGGGGGCCGCCGCCGTCCACCCGGCTGCGAGCACCAGGGCGGCCAGGACCAACGCCGAGACGACAACCAGGGCGATACCGGGCACGTCCACATCGGCGTCCCACCCGTCGGTCTGCACCGCGAGGATCCGCGACTGGCCCAGCAGCAGCGCCGCGGCACCGACGGGACCCACCAACACACCGACGAGCACGCCCAGGACGTGCGTGCCAGCCCCGGCCTTTCTTGGCGGGTTCGGGTCGAGATCACGGTGTGGGGCAGGGGCAGGTACGGCCGGCACCGCGGCAACGGGCGTCATGGGGGCGGTACCCGTGGGAGCGACAGGCGGCACAGACGCAGGCGCGGGCGGAGGGGCGGGCGGGAAGAACGAGGCCACACGGACCTCGTCAAAACCGTCCGGCGAGGTGACCGGGGCTGGTTCGGGCGGCTCGAGCTCCGCCGGGGCCAGGACCTGGGTGAGTGCGACCGGTCCGGTCTGCGGCGGTGTGGGCACCGGACGGGCGAAAGCGTGACGCCCGTCGCCGGGTGCAGCGGTCTCGGGCACAGTGGTTTCGGGCGCAGCGGCTTGCCTCACAGCGACGTCAGGCACAGCCGCGTTGTCGGTCACGACCCCCAGGGTATGGGCTGGTCGCGCACAACAACGTCAGGGCCCGCCGAGTGTCGGATCCGTGTCCCCTGGTCTCTTGTTCACGATGTTCGGGTGCTCGGTGTACAGCTGTTCGGTGCGTTCCTTGCCGCTGGACGACGCCTGGTACCCCACTGTCACCCAGCCGACCGCCAGGACCAGCAGTGCTATGGCGATCGGTCGGACCAGTGGCCTGCCGGCCCACGGCGGGACCAGCTGGAGCAGCACCCAGAACACGATGCCCACCGACAGGCCCCCCAGGTACAGCCACAGCGTCGCCAGGTGTCCCATGGCCAAGAACCGGACACCCATGTCGCCAGCAGCCGCCAGGCCCTGGGCTGCCTCGGCGAGCCCAGGGGAGAACAGGGCCCGCCCGACCCCCAGCGGGATGACCAGGCTCAACCCGTAGGTGAAGACGAAGGTCGTGCCGATCCTGTCGGCCCGCGGCCCCACGGGGGTGCGCATAGCGTTGGCCGTCCGCCCGGCGAGCAGCGCGACGATCCCGGCCAGAGCCGCCCCCAGGGCCCCGTCGCGGCCGAAGACCACCAGACCCATCAACGCTGACAGGACGGCCAGCACGGCGGTGACGATCGCCGCGCTCAGACCGACCATCCGGTATTGCCCCTGACGGTGGGCCGAGACGTAGGCGACGAACGCCGCGAGCAGCATGCCTGTCTGGACCAGGCCCGGGCCTTGGTCGTTGATGAGCTCTTGTCCCCCGGTCGCCAGGGGTGTGGCGATCAACGGTGCCAGCTGGCGGAACACGACGGGCCACCACGGCACGATCTCCGGGACGGTGACCGCCAGCAAGAACACCGCGTTGGCCGCAGCCAGCACAGCCAAGGCGTTGGTCGAGGCACGGCGGGAGACCGCTGACGCCTGGACCTCCGACAGCACGCGCGTGGAGAAGAAACGTGGCACCCGCGACGGGGGGGCTGGTGCCTGCTGGGCGTACGGGTCACCGTAGGGCGCAGGCTCGGGGTACCGCGTCGGCTCGGGGTAGGCCGCCGGTTCGGGGTAGGCCGGGCGCGGGGGCACCGGGGCTGGCGGGGCGGTGTACTCGACGCTCCGCGGTGGGCGTGCCGGAGCCGGCTGGGGGAAGGGCATGGCTTTGGTCGGCGTGGCAGGTGGACCATCCGGTGGGAACGCCATCGTCGGGGCCGGCGCGACGGGTGGACCGTCCGGCAAGGGTGGGAACGCCATGGTCGGGGTCTCCGGCTCAGGGGTGCGCGGAGCGCCGCTCACTTCCCGGCGGCGGACGGTGTCGTCGTTCACATCAGTCCCCAGACGGTCGCTCGTAGGGTCCTTGCTGCCAGCACCAGACCATACTGCCACGCGCTGAGGGGTCCGCAGGTCAGAAGGGTTGCCCTGCCAACCAGGTCTGGAACTCCCTGATCCCAGCAGAGTCGAGGTAACCCACACCGTTGATGGCCGCTTCCGCCTCCGCCTTGGTGTCTTTGAACGCGTCGATGCAGACCGGGACGCCTGAGTAGCACCGGATGTACTGGTAGTAGATCCCGCTCGCGTCGTACTGGAAGTCTTTGCCGTGCGCCCAGGTCGGCTCCGTGATCGGGTCGTTCTTGAACCACTCGCGGACCGGTCCGTAACCAGAGCCTGTTCCTCTCCAGAGCAAGATCCTGATGTACGCACCGTCCTTGCCCGAGCACGACAGCTGGAGGTCAACCTCGACGAACAGCCCTTGATCATCTGCGATGCAGGTCGTGTAGGTGTTCGAGAAGCCTGGGAACGCCCTTTCGGCCGTCGCCAACGCATCGGCCATGCTCATCGTCACGGTGGGGCCCGGCGTTGTGGGCGAGGGGGTCGGGGTGGTCGGCGTGATCGGTGGTGGGGTCTGGGACACGGACGTCGTCACAGGGCTCGTGGTCTTGACTTTTGCCTCGTCGTCAGAACGGCTCTTGGTGACCAGGACCGCACCGGTGATGACCAACGCCACCACGACCACTGCTGCCACTGCGATGGCCGCGGTCTTGGCCCCAGACCCGCCTTTGGGCGCAGGTCCGTACGGCGGGGGGTAGCCACCAGGCACGTAGCCCGGGCCGGTCGGGGGCCCAGGCGCATACCCGTCTTGTGGTGGGGGCATCGGCGGAACGGGTTGCGGCGACGTGCCGTAGGGCTCCGGCGACGGCTGGTACGGCTGCTGCGGGGGCGACGACCCGTACCCCGGCTGGGGCGGCGAAGACCCAGGCGGGTACTGCGAGCCATACGCCTGCGTCGGCTGGGCCGGCCCCGGGGGCGGCTGAGCAGGATACGTCTGGGTCGGCTGCGGGCCGTAGACCTGCGTCGGCGAGGCCTGCTGTGGGCCGTACGACTGGACCGGCGGGTCCCCGTAGAGCCCGTACGCCTCGGTGTCGCCGGGCCCAGCCTCAGGCTCCGGTGGCCGACGGTACGGATCGGGAGGGGGCCATGGCCCCCCAGGACCCTGGTTGCTCATCGTTCACCTTTCTTCGGCGACCAGCGCCGGTCAGACGTTATCTTCCAGCGAGCCTGGCGTTCAGGTCCGCAAGCCCGGCGGCGTCGAGGTAGATGACCTTCCCGAGGATCGCGTCACCCAGCTCTTTGGTGTCTTCGAAGACCCTGATGCACACCGGGGCCTGTGAGTAGCAACGGAAGGTCTCGTAGTAGATGGGAGACGCGTCATAGTAGAACTCCAGGCCGCCAACCCAGCGTCTCTCCTGGTAGCGCGGGTAGGAACTACCCCGCAGCGCAGCCGTCGCAGCGTCGGTGTCGCTCCACACAAAGACGACGTAGTGCTCGCCGGCGTCGGTGGAGCAGCTCAAGCCGTACACGGCGTCGGCGTCAGAGGCGCGGGTGTCGAAGCAGTACCGCAGCGTAGACCCAGCCACCAGCGGGAACGCTGCTTGCGCCAGCTCTTCTGCTTCCTTGTCGCCGAGCGGTTTCGTCGACGGGGGCGCGGTCGTCGCAGGGAGCGACGGGGGTGTCGAGGACTGGGGTGCGATCGTGCCGCCACCCTTGTTGGGGTTCGCGCTGGTCGACGCAGGCGGGTCAGCGTTGTTCGACCCCGACCGGACGACGAGCGCCACGCCGCCGACAACTATCCCGATGACGACGACCACCGCGGCGACAGCCACCACGATCTTCGTGCCGGACCCACTCTTCGGCCCGCCGGGGTAGGGCGCACCGGTATACGGCCCACCCTGGTACGGCGCACCCTGGTAGGGCGCACCCTGGTAGGGCGGGGGCGGGTAGGGCCCCGGCGCGTCCTGGGTGTTGGGCGGGTACTGCGGCGCAGGCCCATAGCCTGGCCCTTGCCCTTGCGCCCCGTACGGCGGGTACCCACCAGGTGGAGGGACCTGGTAACTCATCGTTCACCCTTCGTCGCACCGCAGCCCAGCAGGACCAACGGGCAGCGGTGACGGCCGTACGACAGCGGCCCACTGCGGTCCTGCAGATCCTATCTTGCCCGATTCGTCGGCAGGTTCGAGGTACTTATGCCCCACTTCGTCCCTCTGGGCGCCTCCTGGCGCTCACCACACGCCCCTGACGGTGTCCGGGGGCACCAGCCCTGGTGTCGCGTGCACCCAGGACAGTCGTGGCGAGGGTGTCGGGGGCGCGGGTGGTGGACCGGCGGGGGCGCAGGAGACCACGTTCGGTGGAGGTGAGAAGGGTTCGGTCGTGGCGGACGCGGCCGAGGAGGGGCAGGTTGGTCGACTGTTCGAGCTCAGCGAGGCCGAGGCGGCCGCGGCGGGCGTCGCAGGCCATGAGTCCGGTTCGTGCGGCTGCGGGGCCGAGGGCTGCCCGCAGGGCTACGGCACCGGCGACGGAGGTGGCGTCTCGTCCGGCGACGACGACGACGATGTCGGCGTGGGCCACAGGGGCTCGGTGGGCCAGGACGTCGCAGGCGGGCAGGTCGAGGACGACCGCACCGGCAGCCTCGCCCAGACGGTCGAGGACCTCGTGCGGCGGAGGAAGGCACGGCCGGGCACGGTCGGCAGAGACCAGGGCCACCCGGCCCCAGCGGGGCAGAGCGGCGAGCAGCTGGTCGCCGGGGACGTCCCCGGCTGCGACGAGGTCGGGCCAGCGCGGGCCGGGGACGGACTCGGCCCCCACCGTGACGTCGAGGCCAGCCCCGCCGACGAGGTCGACCAGGACCGTCGCGGTGCGCCGGGCCAACGCCGTGGCGAGCAGCGCGGCGACAGTCGTGGCACCGGCTCCGCCACGCGCGGCGACCACACCGACGACGGCGACGGACCGCAGTGCCCTGGCTGTTTCGCCGGACCAACCAGACATGGGTGAATATGTGGTGTTCTGCATGGATCTAGCCTTGCGCGGACGCGGACCGTCGTGGTGACGCTGCAGGCCGAGGTGGTCGTCTGCGTCGGCTGTGGACGGTTCGTGATCTCATATCGTGGACTAATAGTCCACAGTACGAGCAAAGTTCACACTGGAGGACGTCAAGGGCCCATCAGCCCTTCCCATACGCTCTCCCATGGGGTAGAAATGTGTTTACAACTTCATGGAGCACCGGAACCCACGCGCAAGCTGACCCACTTTTGGGCGGGCCGAGCGGGCTAGTTCCCGTAGCGGTCGTCGAAGCGCACGCTTGATAACCGGTGCTCCTGAGGTGGCGAGCGGCGGCGACCAACGAAGGTCGCCGCTGTTTCGTGCCTTCTTAGGCAATTTGCACATTCTTCGCATTCGGCCCAGACCCTGTCGTACCCGGCTGCCGGGCCACTGCCCTCGACCCCCGACCAGGCGATACCCTTTGGTGGTGAGCAGATCCTGCCTGGTCAACACCGCCACACGTCGTCCGCGTCGGTCGGCACGCCGCCCGCAATCGTCTCCGACCAGCAACGATGGCAGGCAACCGGACTCACGCACAGACTCGGCCGCCGCTGTCGCCCACCGAGCCCGTACCTGTCGCCCGTGGCTGTCGCTCGACCTCCGGGGCACCCCGGCTGCCACGTCCGCGGGCCGCCGCACCGACGCAGCCCAGGCCACCGGACACCTCACGACCAGAATGCCCGGTTTCCATCATCAGAGGCATTCAACGCATTCATTTGAACGCTTTGGACTTTGCGCCCAGCACATTTTACGCAGACGCGGAGGACCAGAGGCCAGCGAATGCCCTGCTCACACCGCCGCAGGAAATCTGAGCGCGTTCCACCACAGCACACCAAGAGCGTTCAGCGCACCCATTTCGAAGACACTGCGAGGGTCGCTAGCTGGCGACAGTGACCATGATGGTGGTCCCGCGGATGCTGGACGTGCCAGGGCCGGGGGTGGTGTGCAGCACCTGACCCTGGGGCACGTCCGAGGGTTCATAGTCGACCTGGACCAAGAAGCCTGCGGCCTGCACAGCCGCTACGGCCTCGTCCTGGGCCAGGCCGACGACATCCGGGACCGTTGAGAGCCTGGACGGTCCGCGGGGAGCCAGGTAGGACACCCTGCCGTCGCTGGAGTGGATGGTGACAGTGATGGACGCGGCTGGGTCGGTAGCGGCTTCGACCGTCTGGCGGCCGTTGCCGGTGGAGATGTCCAGGGCGACCGGGACACCGGGACCGTAGACGGTGACCGAACCGTTGCCCGAGCGGGCCACGACGTTGCCGGCCACATCCTCGACGACCACGGCACCGTCGCTGCTCTCAGCAGTGACCGAACCGCCGATGCTGACGGCCTCGACCCGGCCGTTGCCCGAGCCGGCGTCCACCTCACCGTCGACAGTGTGCACGACAACCTCGCCGTCGCTGGAGTACGCGCTGACCGAGCCGGTGACACCGGAGACCTCCACCCGGCCGTTGCCCGACCGCGCAGCGATGACGTCACCGGTGATCTTGTCGACGACCACCGCACCGTCGCTGCTCCTCGCGGTGACCGAACCTCGCACGTCAGAGACTTTGACCGTGCCGTTGCCGGACTCCGCGACGACGTCGCCACCGATCTGGCTGGCAGTCACCGCACCGTCGCTGGAGTGCAGCGTGGCCGAACCGTGCACATCAGTGGCTTCCACGCTGCCGTTGCCCGACCGGCCTTTGATCACGTCTCCGGACACACCAGTGATGGCTACTGCACCGTCGCTGCTGGTCACCGTGACCGAGCCGACGATGTCGGAGACCTCGACCCGGCCGTTGCCCGAGTGCGCGACCACGTCACCGTTGATCCGCGCCAGCTCGACACGACCGTCGCTCGACGACACGTCCACGTTCCCGTTCAGGTCGGAGGCGCTGATGTGGCCGTTGCTGGTGCGCACCTCCAGCTCGGTGTCCGCAGGAAGAACCACCCGCAGCGCAGCCTCGCACGACGGGTCGAACGGGAAACGCCCGCACTTGTGACGGATCTCCACCGTGTCCCCGCTCCCGGTCACCGAGTAGGTCGGGGCCTGCCATCCCCACGCGTACCAGGCGTCGGCCTTCACGGCGATCTGGGTCGCACCAGGGTCGACAGTGACCTCCACCTTCCCGTCGGCGACGAGCTTGACCTTCGGCGCGACCCGTTCGGTATACGACGTGGCATGCCAGGTGGCCACCGAGTACACCACCAGCGGCCATGCGAGCGACAGCACCAGCGGCAGGCCGACCAGCACACCCACGACGGTGAGCACCAGCCCGGCAGGGCGGTACCGGACTGCCCGGGGCGCGCGCTCAGGTGCAGCCTGCGTGGCAGACCACGTCGTGTACGGGGCCTGCGGCATCTGGGCGACGGGTTCGTCAGGCACGGCGGTCTCAGGCACAGCAGCCTCGGGCACGGCGCTCTCAGGCGCACCGGTCTCAGGCACAACAACCTCAGGCGCACCGGTCTGTGCCACGACGACCTCAGGCTCGGTGGTCTCTGGCACGGTGGTCTCTGGCACGGTGGTCTCTGGCACGGTGGTCTCGGACCCAGGAGCCTCGGGCACAGAAGCCTCAGCCGCAGGCGTGCCAGTCGCAAGGGCCGGCTCGGCGGTCGGTTCCTCGGCAGACGCGGCGCCCTCCGCAGGGGTGCCCTCGGGCGGGGTCGGGGTGTCGGTGCTCATCGGTGGGCTCCGTTCGGGTCGTTGGTCTGGTCGAGCCAGCGCAGGACGGCCAGGACGCGACGGTGGTCGTCGGCGTCGGGCGGCAGGTCGAGCTTGGCGAGGATCGAGGTGACGTGTTTTTCCACAGCAGGCAGGCCCACGACGAGCCGGTCGGCGATAGCGGTGTTCGACCGTCCCTCAGCCATGAGGGTCAGTACCTCGCGTTCGCGGGCGGTGAGGCGTTCGGTGCCGCTGCGCGGCGTGCGCGCCAGGATCTGCGCGACGACCTCCGGGTCGATGACGGTCCCGCCGTCGGCGACACGGGCCACAGCGTCGAGGAACTCCTCGACATCGGCCACACGGTCTTTGAGCACGTAGCCCAGACCGCGCGGGTCGGTGGTGAACAGCTCGCGGGCGTAGCGCTGCTCGACGTACTGCGAGAGCACCAGGACCGGCAGACTGCGGTGCACCGAGCGCAGGTGGATCGCGGCGCGCAACCCCTCGTCGGTGTGCGTGGGGGGCATACGCACGTCGGTGATGACCAGGTCGGGCAGGGTTGCCGGGCTGGCCAGCGCGGCGACGAGGTCGTCAGCGGTGGAACAGCCCGCGACGTCGTGGCCCTCGGCCTCCAGCAGACGGGTCAGCCCGTCGAGCAGCAGGACCGAATCTTCGGCGATCACGATACGCATGGCACCTCCACAGTGAGCCTGGTGCCACCGTCAGGCGGGCTGACCAGGTCGAACGTTCCGTCAAGGGCGGCGACGCGGGCACGCAGCCCGTCCAGGCCAGTCCCCGACGAAGCGTCAGCACCGCCCACCCCGTCGTCGGTGACCACGACACGCAAAAGGCCGCGGGCGGGCGTGTCCCACCCGAAACGGCGCTCGCAGGTGACTTCGACGGTCGCCGAGCTGGCGTGGGCATGCTTGGCAGTGTTCGTCAACGCCTCGGCGACGACGAAGTACGCGGCGGCCTGCGCCGACGGTCCGCAGGCCGCGAGCGCCTGCGGGTCGCCCACGACGACCTCGACCGGGACAGGGGTGCGTGCCGCGAGGGCCGACAGTGCCGCGTCCAGACCACGGTCAGCCAGGACCGCCGGGTGGATCCCGCGGACGAGGTCGCGCAGCTCGGCCAACGTCTCCTTGACCTCGGCGTGCGCGTGGTCGAGGGCGGCGACAGCGCTCTGGGGGTCTGTGGCGGCCTGCCGGCGGGCCACACCCAGCTCCACACCCAAGGCGACGAGCCGCTGCTGGGCCCCGTCGTGCAGGTCCCGTTCGATCCGGCGTCGGTCGTCGTCGGCGGCGCTGACCGCTTCGGTGCGGGTCTGGGTCAGGTGCTCGGCGCGGTGCACCATATGCCGCGCGCGGGCCTCGGCCTCACGTCGCGCGGTCTCGGCCTGCCACCGGGCAGCCTCCGCGGCTTTCTGGGCGGCGCGGGCACGCTCTGCGGCGCTCTGGGAGAGCAGCGCCCTGCCCAACGTCACCTGTGCCAGCGCGGACGCCTGCGCGACCACGGGCGTCAACCACACCAGCAGCAGCCCGAGGACCGCGACAGGCAGCGGCCCGACATTGCTCATGACATCGGCCATCGTGTGCACCGGGACGTTGCGGTGCTCGAGGTACAACGGCGCCCCGAGCCCAGCCAGCCCCATCGCGCTGAACCCGATGACCAGTGTGAACGCGATGGTCGAGGTGACCATCGAGACGGCTGCGTAGCCGATCGCCGCCCAGGAACGTCCGTCGGCCAGGGGGCTGAGAGCTGTGCGCCAGAACCCGCCGCGTGGGTTGGGCCGTCGTGGGGCCGCGACGACGTCCACCCCGGTCTGGGCGGTCAGCCGGGCGGCCTCGGCCACCGCGAACCAGTGCGCGACCCACACACCACCGAGCGCCAGCACCAACCCGATCCCCAGCGGGCTCGTGAACACCGAGACTGACACGTAGACCATTGCGGCTGCCCCCACGCAGATCAGCCAGATCCAGCCGATGACAGCCTGGCTGAACGCCCGCAAGGTCGCCGGGGAGACAGGTGCCAGCGCCAGCTCCCGGAGGCTGAACAGCGCCGGTGCGACGACTCTCAGGTCGTCGCGGGTCATGGTCGTCGAACTCATACCCACGACGCTAGTGCGCCACACCGTCGCGCGGACCCTGGCCGTCCCACCAGCTCACAGCTGGGCTACCCCTACCCCTGTGTTGTGCCAGGCGGGTGCCACGACCACCCCTTGCCCGGGGCTACTTGCGCTTGAACGCCATCTCGGCGCCGTTGCCCATGTCCATCTTCAGGGTTGAGCCTGAGCACGAGGCGACCGCCGGTTCGCTGCTGTCCTCCCACGCACCACCCAGGTCTTCGGTGGTGCTCTCACCGTCGATCGTGGTCTTCATCGTCCCCCTGGCCTCGGAGAGAGTCATCTCGATATTGTCGTCAGGCCCTGACCACGTACCTTTGATAGTCGCGTCGACGATCAGGTCTGCCTTTTCGTTCCCGGAAGAGACGGCCACGGCCATGTCCCAACGTCCGTTGAAGTTGGTCCTGGTGAACTCGAGGGTGAACGCACCGCTGGCGTCGACGTTGAACTCTGGGTCGTCGGGCAAGCCCAGCGCTTCGAGCACAGTGTCCTTGTCAGACTCCCACTTGCCGACCGGGCAGGCGTCGTTGCCGCTGCCGCGGCCAGCGTCGTTGTTGCCCTGGTCACACCCAGCAACCAGGCCAAGGACGAGGGCAAACATAGGAACCGCGATCAGTGCAGTGCGACGCATCGTCTTTCCTTGTCTCAAGGCGGGACGGTGCCGGGCGGCACCGCCCAGGTGGCGTGGGGACGCCACGGCGCGGTCAGCGTACTGCGCACGACATCAGTCGGCCCGTCGAGCCTGTGGCCCCGTCGAGCCCGTGGCCCCGTCGAACCTGTGACTACAGTGAACCTGTGACTGCGCAAGCCCGGGCCCTGCCACGTATGGCTGGCGACACCACAGCGCAGCGCCCCTGGCCGGTGCGTCACCTGGCACCGAAAGTCGCCGACCATATCGCCAAGATGCCGTGGGTGTGGGTCGAGGGGCAGGTGCTCAACCTCAAACGCTGGAACCAGCGGGTGTTCTGCACCCTGCGCGACACCGACGTGGACATGTCTTTGCGGGTCGTGGTCGACGCGCACGTGGTCGACCGGCTGGACCTGCGCGACGGGGCGCACCTGGTGGTGCACGTCCGCCCCGAGCTCTACGCCAGACGCGGCGAGCTGACGTTCGCAGCCGACCGGGTCGAGCTGGTGGGGCTGGGCGAGCTGCTGGCACGTATCGAGCACCTACGGGGTGTGCTGGGGGCCGAGGGGTTGTTCGACCCGGCACGCAAGAAACCCCTGCCGTTCTTCCCGCAGGTGGTGGGCCTGGTGTGCGCGCAGCAAGGCGACGCGGAGCACGACGTGGTGACCAACGCACGTGCACGCTGGCCCGGGGTACGGTTCGAGGTCCGGCGGGTCACGGTGCAAGGGGCGCACGCGGTGCCCCAGGTGGTCGCGGCCCTGGTCGACCTGGACGCCGACCCGCAGGTCGACGTGCTCGTCGTCGCCCGCGGCGGCGGGTCGTTCGAAGACCTGCTGCCGTTCAGCAACGAGGCGCTCGTCCGCGCGGCCGCGGCGTGCCGCACTCCCCTGGTCAGCGCCATCGGCCACGAGATGGACCACCCGCTGCTGGACCTGGTCGCCGACGTGCGCGCGTCCACACCCACCGACGCAGGCAAACGTGTCGTCCCGGACGTCACCGCCGAACGTGCAGCCCTCGTCCAGTCACGCACCCGTGTGCGCCGTGCGGTCGACCGGCGCCTGGTCACCGAACACCAGAGGCTCGACCTGCTGCGCACCCGCCCCGTCCTCGTCCGCCCGTGGACCTTGCTCGACCCCCACACCCAAGCGCTGGCCACCGCCCGCGACCGTGTTGCCCGGGCCGTCACCACTCGTGTCACCGAGGCGACCGCCGACCTGTCCCGCCTGTCCACCGCTCTGCACACCCTGTCCCCCCAAGCCACCTTGGACCGCGGCTACGCCGTCGTGCGCCTGGGCGACGGAACCGTCCTGCGCCGCCGCACCCAGGTACGGGTCGGCGACCACCTCACCATCCGCCTCGCCGAAGGCCAGGTCCCCGCCGACGTCACCCGCAAACCCCGGACCACCTGATGACACACCTGGGGGGTCACACGCCGCCCACGAAGGTCGCACCCACATGTGAGCGCCACGACCTCGTTCAGTGTGGTCGAGACCGCTCACCATATGGTGAGCGGTCTCGACCACACTGAACGAGGTTGTCAGCCCGGGGCAGGCGCTAGATGGTGATCCGGTCAGGCAGTGCCGCCGTGGCCCACCGCTACCAGGCCGATACCACGTCCACACCTAGCCACCGGTGCTCGCCGCGGCCGGTGCACGATCGGTATGTCGCTCTGGAAGACTAGGCCGCGTGGACAAGGTGCCGGTAGAGCAGCTGGGGTACGAGCAGGCTCGAGACGAGCTGGCTGCGGTGGTGGCGCAGCTGGAGTCGGGGGCAGGGACCTTGGAAGAGGCCTTGGACCTGTGGGAACGCGGTGAGGCTCTGGCCGGTCGGTGCCAGCAGTGGCTTGACGGTGCCCGTGAACGGCTGACCGCCGCGCGCGAGGGCAGCCCAACCGGTCCTGCTGGGGACGAGTGATGGTGTGGACCACGCGTTGGTGGTCGGAGAGGCGCTGGTCGACGTGGTCGTCCGCGCCGACGCGACCAGCGACCGGCACCCTGGGGGTTCGCCCGCCAATGTCGCCGTAGGGCTGGGGCGACTGGGCCGGGACGTGGAGCTGGCGACGTGGATCGGCGACGACGATGACGGGGCCAAGGTCCGCGACCACCTGGGCGCGTCGGGGGTCCGGCTGGTGGCAGGGTCTGAGACAGCGCAGCGTACGTCGGTCGCCACGGCACGGCTGGACCCCGGGGGTGCTGCGGCCTACACCTTCGACCTGGCCTGGGACCTGCCGACCGAGCTTGTCCCTCGCCCGGCCCCGCTGGTGGTGCACACCGGGTCGATCGCCACCTTGCTGCCACCGGGCGCCGACGCGGTGACGTGTGTGCTGGACCAGCACCGCCCGACGAGCACCATCACCTACGACCCGAACCTGCGACCCTCCATCGTCGGACCTGTCGGCCCCGCACGACGGACCGTCGAACACCTGGTCACCATGTGCGACGTCGTCAAAGCCTCCGCCGAGGACCTGGCCTGGCTGCTGCCCGACGAGGACCCCGCCGATGTCGCCACCCGGTGGGCGAGCGCCGGGCCAGGCCTCGTCGTGGTGACCCTCGGCAGCGCCGGAGCCCTGGCGGTGACCGCCGCGGGAGCCAAGGTCCGCACCGCCGCACCGCACGTCACCGTCGCCGACACGGTCGGCGCTGGCGACTCCTTCATGGCTGGCCTCATCGACGGCCTGTGGTCAGCGGACCTGCTCGGGTCCGACCACCGTGAAGCCCTGCGCACCGCACCAGCGGCGACCATGGAGCAGGTCCTGACCCGCTGTACCCAGATCGCCACAATCACCTGCTCCCGCCCCGGTGCCGACCCACCCACGCCCGCTGAGCTCGCCTCCAGCGGCTGGTAGCGCCGCTGGCCCAGTTTTCCATCCCGCCAAGGCAAGGCATCCACGCAGAGGCAAGTCTTCAAACCCTTGCTTCTGCGTGAACACCTTGCCTTCGCGGGGTCACCGTTCGGCGAGGGGGCTTCGCGAGCCGTCCCCAGGCCACGGCGGTGGGAGGGTTGTCCCAAAGCGTCGTCCACGACGGTGGACAATGCGGTGGAGTGGGTGGATGACGATACGACCTGGTTCCCAGCCGTCTGCCCCGCCACGGCTGCCGGAGGTGTTCTTCGCCCGTGACCACGACACAGCCCGCGTCGCTGGACGGGTGCGAGCCGCGCAGTGGGAGCCGCTGGCCCGCGGCGCCTATGTCGCTGCTGGTGCGGTGACCAGCGAGAAAGACCGTGCGTTGGCGCAGATGGTGGCCGTGCACCACCGGGTGCGCGTCGAGCACTGGTTCAGCCATGAGTCAGCCGCGGTGCTACGTGGTCTGCGGGTGTGGCGAGACCCGACGACAACACACCTGCGGCAAGCCCGTCGCCCCGACCGCAACCCGGACCCGACGGTGCGGCGCCATCTGCCAGCTGTTCCTGTGGAGCACCGCGCGCAGGTCAGCGGGCTGCCTGTGACGAGCCTGGAGGCGACCGTCGTCGACTGCGCCCGGTCGTTGCCACCTCTGGACGCGTTGGTGATCGCCGACGCGGCAGTCCGGTCGGGCGCCGACCTCGCCAAGGCCAATGCTCTGCTCGCTGAGATGCCCGGACTCCCCGGGGTGCGCGCTGCGGCACACGTCCTCGCCCTCGCCGACCCCGGAGCCGAGTCGGCCCCAGAGACCGCTGTGCGCTACTACATGCTCGCCGCAGGGCTGCCGGCGCCCCAGACTCAAGTTGAGGTCAAGACCTGGCACAAGACGTACTGGAGCGACCTGGGCTACCCACAGCACAAACTGCTCATCGAGTATGACGGTCGCAGCAAGTACACCGGCAACGAATGGCTGCGCGAGAAACGGCGTATGGACGCCATCGTCGAGGCCGGGTTCCGCATCGTCCGCGCGACAGCAGACGACCTACACAAACCCGCTTGCCTCGTCGCCCGCATCCGCCAGCTCCTGGTCGACGAGGCCATCCACCCCCGGCCCTACCTCCGCTGAACCCCAGCCTGGATGTCTGGACCCAAGGCAAGACTTCCACGCGGAGGCAAGTCTTCAAACCCTTGCTTCTGCGTGAACACCTTGCCTTCGCGGGGATCTGCTCACAGCGCTTGTTCGTCTGGTTGACTGGGAGGACGGCTGATCGGGAGGTTGATGGTGGACGTCCTTGGGGTGCACGGTATCGCGCAACGGGGGGCGCGGGACCTGTCTGACACGTGGAGCGAGGCGTTGGAGGAGGGGTGGCCTGACGGGGCTGGTATGGCGCCGGCTGTTGACGTGCCGTACCTGGCGGGGGCGTTGTCGCAGACCCGGGGGCACCTGGGCGACGACGACATGCCGTTCGAGGCTGACGAGGCGCAGTTCTTGTGGCAGGCCGCCTGCGAACAGCTCGGCGACCTGGACGACGACGCGCTCGACCAGCTGCTCGCCGACCATGCGACCTTGGGCAGGGCGCTGCCGCCAGGCATGGTCGCGGCGGCGGGGCAGGTGGACGAACGGTTCGGGGCGGTGCTGCGCCTGACCGGTCCGGTGTGGCCGGGCACGTTGCGCGAGGTGTACCGGTACCTGAACAGCGCCGACGTGCGCGACGACGTGTACCGCGAGCTGTTCCGCTACGGTGACCGGCCGGCTCCTGACCTGGTGATCGGCCACTCGCTGGGCTCTGTGATGGCCTACGACGTCGCCGTCCACCGCGGCGGGGTGCCACGCCTGCTCACCGTCGGTTCGCCCCTGGCGCTGCGGACCGTCCGCGAGCACCCCATGTTGCTCGTCGACGCGTCCGCCCCACCACAGACCTGGGTCAACGTCTACGACCACGCCGATATCGTCGCCGCTGGCAAGGGCCTGGCGGAGTTCTGGCCGCACGTGGCAGACATCGAGGTCCACAACGGCCGCGACGCCCACGGGATCCGCCCGTACCTCTCCCAGCCACAGGTCGGCGCTGCTGTCGCGGGGATGCTCGGGACGCCAACCATGACTGACGATCGACCTGACGACACCCCAGCGCCACAGGTGCAGCACGACCTCAGTCTTGAGCCGTTCGGTCCGACGACGCCCGAGGGTTGACAGTGAGCGCCAAGCAGCGCGGGCTGGTCTCAGCCCACCGGGGCGGGGCCGGACGTGACCACGCGGACGAGAACAGCCGCTCGGGGCTGGAACGCGCGGCGCGGCTGGGGTGCGAGTATGTCGAGTTCGACGTCCAGGTGACCGCCGACGGGCAGTACGTGCTGTTCCACGACAGCCGTCTGCGCGTCGCCGGGAAGGTCGTGCCTGTCAACCGCGTGCGGTACGAGACGTTGGTCGAGACGCTCGACGACGTCGTGACGCTCGACCAGGCCGCGCAGATCCTGGCAGGAAAGGCCAAAGCGCACGTCGACCTGAAGTTCGGGTCATCGGCCCGGGCCTATGAGCACCCGGAGACGACCCACGAGGTCAAAGCCGTCGCACAGGTCCTCGAACACCTCGGCCCCGACAGCTTCATCGTCACCACCGCCTACGACCGGTCAGTACGCGTCCTGCGGGACTGGGCAGACACCCACGCCCCCGGGCTGCTCGTCGGACTGTCCATCGGCCAGGGCCTGGTCGGTGTCGGACCCGTGCGCCTGTACCGGTGGTCCGAGCTGTTCCCCCGCCGCCGCCTTGCGTCGAGCCGCGCCAACCTCGTCGTCGCCTACAAAGGCCTGGCCCGTGTCCGCGTCGCGACAGTCGCCCGCCGCCTAGCCATCCCCCTCCTGGTGTGGACCGTCGACACCCCCCGCGCCCTGCGCCACTGGCTGCCCCGCTCCTGGCTGGTCACCACCAACCACCCCACCCGCGCCCTGACCCTGCGTGCCGAAGACCCAAGAGAGGGCACATGAAGCCCCGGCTCGCCCGACCCTGTAGCCCGCAACTCGCGGGGTTCCGCACAGTTGATGCTGAGTGCAACAACGCACGTGGTCAGGCGAGAAGTTCGAGCCGTTCCACTACCGCGAACGCACGGGTGCCGAGGTGGACCTGGTGGTCGAACTGGAGGCGTTGCTCAGAGGAGTTCTGCGAGTGAGGCGCGGTGCTCGACCTCGCCGACACGGACGATGATGGTCGCTTCGGCTCCGACGGCGTCGAAGTACGCCTTGAGCGTGGACAGGAGCATGTCGGGGCGTGCTTCGAGGCGCGACACACTGGTCTGCCGAATGCCCATCTTGCGGGCTACTTCGGCTTGGGTGAGTGCTGCTACCTGCCGGATGGTGGCAAGGCCGATGCGGTACTCACGTTCCATCTGGTCGCGGGCAGCGTCACGTCCGCTCTTGTCGTCGTTGAGGCCTGCGATGGACTCGAGTGCGGCGAACACGTCGTCAGCTGGGGCGAAGTGGTCGTGCTCAATGGCCATCTCCGGCACCTCCATTCTCGCGTTTCCACTGGTCAACCGCTTGGTCTGCCCTGCTCCCGAACCTGTCGCGATCAGCGAAGTTCCACCACCCCAGTATGCCCTGTAGGGCGTACGCCTTCAAAGGCGTATCGTGACTGAGATGCAGGACGGCGAGCTGCTCGACCTGGCCGGGAACTAGATGTGACGCAAGAGAAGGAAAGCTGGCTGACCAAACTCATGGTCGGTGGTACTCGCCAGCGCCGCGGTGAATGCGTCGAGGGCCGAGGCTGTGGCCAGGACGAAACGGACCTTGGTCACCGATGGGGCTCGCCCCAGGCAGAAGGGGTCGATCCGGTCGATCTGACTGAGGGGTACTGGTTCGCCGGTCGAGCACAGGCTTGCGGACACCGGGCCGATGAGCGGTCGTTCGCTGCCATGAGGACCGAACTCGATCCACGAGGTGAGTGGCATCGGTTCGCTGTCACCCCAGGGATGACCGATGACCACGAGGACATCCTCGGGGTCGGGCCGCGTCCGCCGGGCAGCGATCTTGGTGATGCCGGCCGGGACTCCGGCCCTCCTGCGGCACCTCATGAGCTTGTGCCAGTGACGGACAGCGGCCACGCCGGTGCGGGCGACCACGTCCACGTCCCAGCCGTAGGAACCGGCGCTGATCGCCGGGAAGGCCACAGACTTCGCCCCCAGCCAGTTGGCAATGTTCAGGCTGGTGATGAAGCACGACGTCAGGACGGCTGGGTCGCGCTGGCCACGGTTCCAGTTGGGGCCGACAGTGTGGATCACCCATCGTGCGGGTAGGTCGAACCCGTCGGTGGCAACGGCCCTGCCCGGTGACAGCCCGTCGGGCACTCGGGTGCGCCGCAGCCGACGGCACGCCTCGAGCAGCTTCGGCCCGGCCGCGGCGTGGATCGCCCCGTCGACCCCTCCTCCGCCGAGCAGGACCGGGTTCGCCGCGTTGACGATCGCATCGACGGCGACCGTCGTCAGGTCTCCCCGTTCAGCAGTGATCCGCACGTCCTCATCATGCCCTGGTCGTGGTCACCTCCGGAATATGGGCTGTGGGGCCAGTCTCACCTGCGAGAGCCTTGCTCACACGTGAGAGCAGTTGTGTGAGCAAGGCGATCTCATACTCACCTGCGGGTGGCCACTGCAGGCAGGAGCGAAGCCTGCGTTCCAACGAACTGACCGCTGCATTCCAACGAACTGACGGCTGCGTTTCAACGAACTCGGGCTTGCCCTCGGGTGCTGAGTGCAGCAACGCACGCTGGAGCTCACCGGCTCCGATCATCTGGTCGATCGTCGTGCGCCCCTGCTCCCACCGCATCGCTGCCCCCTCTGGTTGATGCCGATGATAACAACAGGGGGACAGTCGGGCGGTCCTTGACGGCGCGGACGAAGGTGTCTTCGGGGTTGGGGTTCGCCCAGTACTCGGGGGCGACACGGCGGATGTTCACCGCGCGGTGGAGCCGGGCTTGGGCCCTGGTGGCTGCCTCGTCGAGCAGGTCGAACGGTGTGGTGCCAACGACGAGCACGTCCACGTCGCCGGGCACCGGGCCTGGTTCGCCAGCGTGGCGGGCGGCCCACAAGCCGAACACCAGGGCTGTGTCGATACCGGGCAGCCCGCCCAGCTCGTCGCTCAAGACAGGCACGGGGCCGTAGGTGACTGCGAGCAGGTCCGTCAGGGGCCGCACCACAGGGTTGTCGGCGGGCCGCCGGACCAGCCGTAGGTTCCCCAGGCGCCGGTCAGCGAGGTATCCGACGCTCACCAGGCGTTGGACCTCGTGCGCGGTGGCCTTGAGGCTCGCTCCGGCCAGGGCAGACAGCTCGGTGACGGAGAACTCACGGTCTGGCGACAGGTACACGGCAGCGAGGATCTCGCCCTGGACTGCCGAGCGCAGCAGTGGGAGCAGGGCGGAGGCAGATACTCGCATAAGAAAGCAGTGTAGCAAGCACTCTTACACGACTAGTAAGACGAAATCGATATGCCTTGACAGATGTGGTGCTGGCGGGATGCGGCGCAAGGAGGAGAAGAGTCGCAGCAGCGCTGCGGCCGCTCGAATCGACAACGCCGCGTGGATATCGATTACGCCCCACTAGAAGTCGTCGAACGGGTTGAGGCAGCGGACGCCGAGCGGTGCGAAGTGCCGGACGTTCCGGGTGACGACGGTCATGCCGTTTGCCTCGGCGACCGCTGCGATGAGGGCGTCGTTGGCAGGGGCGTTCTCGGGGACCGGGTACCGGCCGTAGATCCGGGCGGCTCGCGCGTCGAACGCGAGCACGCGACCTGACGTTGAGAAGGCGGGCAGGACCTGAGCCTCGAACCACTCGCGGAGGATCGCTCCGGTGCGCGGGTCGTCGCGTTCCTTCCTGCGTACGCCCTGCTCGATCTCTCCCAGTGTCAGCGCGGTCGTGTACTGGTCGACCAGCGGGACGCTGCGGAGCCAAGCTTCGACCTTCGGCTCTCGCCCTGGCACGCGGACAGCAGAGATGACATTGGTGTCCAGCACGTACATCAGAAATCGACCTCGCGGACCTCGAACCGGATGGGTTCGGGATGCCAGTCGAAGTCGGCCTCGGGGCGCGGGTCGACGAGCAGGTCGACGAGCGTCTGCTCGGGCGCGGCGAGCGCAGCGGTGAGGATCGTACGGGCCTCCGCCTCGACCGATCGGTGGTTGCGGGCCGCGCGGGCTCGCAGGCTCGACTTCGTCCCGTCGGGCAGGTTGCGGATAAGAACCTGTTCCACGCGGACCACCTCCAGATCGATATCAATAGTATGATAGCACACCGGAGACCTCATGACCTGGCCCCCGGAACAGGCGAAGTTGTCCTACCCCAGCGCCAGCTAACCGGGCGGGGCGCCTCGCGGCGTCGGTTGCGCCCGACCTCCCTGACGACCTCGTTCATCGTGGTCGAGACCGTTCACAATGGTGAACGGTCTCGACCAAAGTGAACGTGGTCGTGGCACGGACCGGCTCTCGGGCGGGTCAGGGGTCTGAGGGGTCGGGGCGTAGCTCGTGGGGGAGGGCGAAGCGGAGGGACTCGGTGGTGGTGCGGACTTCTTCGACATCGGCGAAACCGTGGGTGGCCAGGACGGAGAGGAGCTCGGTGACCAGGACGTCAGGGACTGAGGCGCCGGAGGTGACGCCGACGGTCGTCGCGCCTTCGAGCCAGGTGGGGTTGACCTCGTCGGCGGTGTCCACGCGGTAGGCGCGGGCGCCGGCTTCGCGGGCGACCTCGACGAGACGGACCGAGTTCGACGAGTTGGCCGAACCGACGACGATGACCACGTCGCAGCGTGGGGCCATGGCTTTGACCGCGACCTGGCGGTTCTGGGTGGCGTAGCAGATGTCGTCTGAGGGGGGGTCGGCGAGGTTGGGGAAACGGCGGCGCAGACGGGCGACGGTCTGCGTGGTCTCGTCCACCGACAGCGTGGTCTGCGAGATCCAGATGACCTTGTCGGGGTCGCGGACGGTCACCTGGTCCACCACGGCCTGCTCGGCGTCCGGGCCCGTGGCCTGACCGGTGTCGACGACGTGCACGTGGTCGGGGGCCTCCCCCTGGGTGCCTTCGACCTCTTCGTGGCCTGCGTGCCCGATGAGCAAGATGTCCAGGCCCTGGCTGGCGAACCGCACTGCCTCTTTGTGGACCTTGGTCACCAACGGGCAGGTGGCGTCGATCGTCCGCAGACCCCGCGCGGACGCCCGTGCTCGCACCGCCGGAGAGACCCCGTGCGCAGAGAACACCACCCGTGCCCCGGCCGGCACGTCGTCGACCTCGTCGACGAACACGGCGCCACGGTCGGCCAGCGTCGCCACGACGTGCCGGTTGTGCACGATCTCCTTGCGCACGTACACCGGCGGCCCGTACATCTCCAGCGCCCGTTCCACCGCCACGACCGCCCGGTCGACCCCCGCGCAGTACCCACGCGGCGCCGCGACCAGCACCTGCTTGCCCTCGTCCACTCCCCCAGTCTACGAAAGGCCCACCCGCTGCCGGGCACGCAGGGACTGTCAACACCCACAAAAGCGAGCCACGCGGTGAGAGCCGATGATCAGCTCTCACCGCGTGACTCAGCGACGTAGCAAGTGGGGAGCACAGGCTTGTTCCCACGCCCCCACCTGAGCTGCGAAAGGCGACGGAGAACCGTCGCCAGGACTGGCTACACCTCCGCGGCGCGACGGTCGCGGACGATCAGCAGGTCGCTGCTCAGGCTGGACGACGTCGGCCCCAAGCACGGCGACCACAGCTCTGCATACCTGTCTCGGGAGCCGTTTTCACCCGCTGCCCAACCGCCAGCACACATGGGACGGACAGCGCCGATGACGTTGTGCACCCGCCTGACCAGCCACGCAGATGCGTATGAGCACCCCCAGGAACGAAGTGACAGATTGTCAAGACCGGTTCGTCCGGGTCCTAATCGACGCCTGCGACCTGCCGACGGGAGGGGGGACGACGACGTGGCTCTTTGGGAGACCGACGTGCACAAGCACCTGACTGCCAGCGCTGGGGCGACCGAGACGACCCGTCGCAGACGACGGTCCCTGCTAGGAGCGGCCGCCGCTGTGGCACTGCTGCTGACAGGGTGCGCCGCCGAGAGCGGCGGCGAGCACCAGACCCACGGCGGCGAGGCGGCGCTGGTCCTGCCGGACCTGTCAGCGGTGTCGTTGGCAGGCGGGGTGTCAGGACGTCTGGTGCTGACGCTGGGCCTGGTCGTGTGCCTGACAGGGCTGGGTTTCGGCGTGGCGACGTTCGTGGGGCTGCGCAAGCTGCCGGTGCACCCGTCGATGCGCGAAGTCTCCGAGCTCATCTACTCCACCTGCCAGACGTACCTGGTACGCCAAGGACGTTTCCTGCTGACCTTGTGGGTGTTCATCGCCACGGTCATCGTCGTGTACTACCGGGCGCTGGTGGGGTTCACCTGGGGGCGTGTGACCGTCATCATCGCGTTCTCGATGCTGGGGATGGCCGGCTCCTACGGTGTGGCGTGGTTCGGGATCCGGGTCAACACCTTCGCCAACTCACGCACCGCCCACGCGGCGCTGGCCGGCAAACCGCTACCCGTCCACCGCATCCCCATGCGTTCAGGGATGAGCATCGGCATGGTGCTGATCTCCACCGAGCTGGCGATGATGCTGGTCATCTTGCTGTGGCTACCCGCAGACCTGGCCGGGGCGTGTTTCATCGGGTTCGCGATCGGCGAGTCGCTGGGCGCCTCCGCGCTGCGTATCGCCGGGGGGATCTTCACCAAGATCGCCGATATCGGCTCAGACCTGATGAAGATCGCGTTCAAGATCAAAGAAGACGACGCGCGCAACCCTGGGGTGATCGCCGACTGCACCGGTGACAACGCCGGCGACTCCGTAGGCCCCTCAGCCGACGGGTTCGAGACCTACGGGGTGACCGGGGTGGCGCTGGTGACGTTCGTGCTGCTGGGTGTGCACGACCCGGTGGTCCAGGCGACGTTGCTGGTGTGGCTGTTCACGGTACGTGCGGTCATGCTCATCGCCTCGGCCGCCTCGTACCTGGTCAACGACCTGGTGGTGGTCCGCCGGTACCGCGGTGCCGAACGGATGGATTTCGAGCAGCCCCTCACCCAGCTGGTCTGGGTCACCTCCGCGACATCGATCGCGCTCACATACCTCACCTCGCGCATGGCGCTTGGCGACCTGGCCAACGGGACATGGTGGAAGCTGGCCACCATCGTCTCGTGCGGCACGCTCGCCGGGGCTCTGATCCCCGAGCTGGTCAAGGTGTTCACCTCCACCTCGTCCAAGCACGTGCGCGAGGTGGTCAAATCCTCCCGCGAGGGCGGACCCAGCCTGAACATCTTGTCTGGGCTGGTCGCGGGCAACTTCTCCGGGTACTGGCTGGGGGCGGCGATCGTCAGCCTCATGGGCGGTGCGTTCCTCATCAGCGAACAAGGGTTGGACGCGCTGATGACCGCCCCGGCGGTGTTCGCGTTCGGCCTGGTCGCGTTCGGTTTCTTGGGTATGGGTCCGGTGACGATCGCCGTGGACTCCTACGGCCCGGTCACCGACAACGCGCAGTCGGTGTACGAGCTGTCGCTCATCGAAGAGGTCCCAGACATCGACGCCGAGCTGCGCACCGAGTACGGCATCGAACCTGCCTGGAGCGCCGCCAAGCTCATGCTCGAAGAGAACGACGGGGCGGGCAACACCTTCAAGGCCACCGCCAAACCTGTGCTCATCGGCACAGCAGTCGTCGGGGCGACGACGATGATCTTCTCGATCGTCATGTCGCTGACCGACGGCCTGACACGCAACCTGGACAACCTGTCGCTGCTGCACCCTCCGTTCCTGCTCGGGCTGGTCAGCGGCGGTGCGGTGGTCTACTGGTTCACCGGCGCGTCGATCCAGGCGGTGACCACAGGGTCATACCGGGCGGTGGAGTTCATCAAGGACAACATCAAGCTCGACGGGGTGACCAAAGCCAGCGAGGCCGACTCGCGGCGTGTGGTCGACATCTGCACCCAGTACGCCCAGCAGGGCATGCTCACGATGTTCTTGGCCGTGTTCTTCGCGACGCTGTCGTTCGCGTTCGTCGAACCGTACTTCTTCATCGGATACCTGGTGTCCATCGCGGTGTTCGGCCTGTACCAGGCGATCTTCATGGCCAACGCCGGGGGTGCGTGGGACAACGCCAAGAAGGTCGTCGAGGTCGACCTGCACGCCAAAGGCACCGCCCTGCACGACGCGACGATCGTCGGCGACACCGTCGGCGACCCGTACAAAGACACCTCGTCGGTGGCCCTCAACCCCGTCATCAAGTTCACGACGCTGTTCGGGCTCCTGGCTGTCGAGCTCGCGGTGAGCCTCACCGGGCAGGGCCGCGGCACGCTCGTGCACGTGCTCGCCGGGGTGTTCTTCGTGGTCTCGGCGTTCTTCGTGCACCGGTCGTTCTACGGGATGCGGATCCGCGGCGGCGTGGGCCAGTCTGGGGGCCTGCCCGCCGAGCCTGCTGAACCCGCGGGCGCGCAGGACGCAGCTCCGGACGCTCCGGCACGCCCGCACAGGCAAGACCCCGCGATCCCGCGCCCGCGCCCAGGGCTGGACCCGCCGGTGGACACCGCTGATGTGGGCGCCACGTCCACGAGCGAAGAGCAGGAGCAGTGATGAAACGTCTGGCGATCAAGTGGGACCAGGTCGTCGTCGACCCCGACGGACGCGTCGGCGGGCACGACGCAGGCGCGACCCTCGTGCGGCGGCTGCTGCGCCTAGGAGCCCACAACGGTTTCGCCCCGACGCTCGTCGGCCCCGCGACCCGGCGGTGCGACGGGTTCGACCAGGTGCCGCTGGAGTTCGTCGAGGCTGAGAGCACCGTCGTGGTCAACCTCGACGTGCTGGACTCGATGGAAGTGTGGCGGACCCTGCGCGGCTGCTGCCCGCAACCAGCCCTCATGAACTTCCAGTGGGCACCCACCGCGCGCTACGCCGACAAAGTCCCGCAGCTGACCGAGGCGCTGAGCTTCGCCCTGTTCCCCACCTTCGCCAACTCCGAACGCACCGCGTCGGAGGTGCGCGAGGTCATCCACCGCTGGACCGCCCCCGCCGTCGCAGCAGAAGCGCAGGTCGCGTGGGTGAACCTGGGGTTCCGGGTGGGCCACGTGCAAGAACGCAACGAACCGGACGTACCGGTGGTGCTGTACCCGGCGATCTACCTGTCCGAGCGCAAACAGCCCAAGATGTTCCTCGACGTGGTCGAACGGGTGCACAAGAAGGTACCGGTCCGTGTGGAGATGCGTCTGCACGAGTCGCACCTGGTCTCCGAGCTGGCGATGAGCGTGTCGGCCAAGGACTGGGTGTGGGTCGGACCGTTGACCGCCACCCGCGGGTCGTACTGGGAGGCTCTGGCGTCCACCACGGCGTTCTTGGCCACCGCGACCGAGGAGTCCTACGGGCTGGCGTACGTCGAAGCGCTCGCCGCAGGTGTCATCGGGATCCTGCCGGACGCTGGTTGGGCGCACGCGCTGGTCCCTGAAGGATATCCGTTCTTCTGGCACTCCCGCGACGAGGCCGAGGCGTTGCTGCTGCGTGCCGTACGTGAACCCGACACCTGTCGCGCAGAGCTAGACGCGCTGGTCAACGGGCAGTTCACCGCGTGGATCGCCGACAAGCACGACGACCATTCCTTCGAAGAAGTCCTCACCAGACAGCTCGTAGAGTGGTTCGGCTGACCACCCTTCTGGGTTCTTTCCCGAGCGAACGCCCAGCGCGCGAGAGCGATGTCGGGCACTCTTAGAGGCGTGTCTGAGGTCCCCGACCTAAGTGACGCACGACGTCGGCGACGCCCCGTGCTGGTTGACGCCTGCATTCACATCGACCCACAGCGGTCTTCGGCACGCACCGCACGGCACTGGGTGATGTCCACCCTCGGGGAAGCTGGGGTCGGAGGATCGGCCAACCAGGTTGTCGAGCTGTTGACCGCTGAGCTCGTCGGCCAGGCCCTGCTACGCTCCCCCGAGCACGTCACCGTCCGGGCCAGCTTCGACGGGCAGTCCGCCCGAGTCGAGGTGGTCGACGATGCGCGTGACTCGTCCGACCCGAGCCCGCCGGTCCTGGCGATCCTGGACGCGCTGGCCGAGTCCTGGGGCGTGCTGGACGACCCAGCTGTGGGGCACACAGTCTGGGTCGAAGTCGAGACTGGAGACGACTGGTGGGGATGACCCTTGGGCAAAACGTCACCACGGAGTTGCGCGACGTGGTGCAATCGACTTGTGGCTCCGTGCAGATGGTCCTGGACGGAGAACCAGACGAAGGGCTGAAGCATGGCTGACAGCGGCACACAGGGGGCTGGCGCGGACGTCGCAGGCGCACCGGACCCTGGCGCACCAGGGATCGTCGCCGAGGTGCGTGCGGACGGTACCGGGTACGTCACCATCGACGGGGTCCGCGAGGACGTCGTGGGCTCCGACATGGCTGACGTCGGCTCCCAGATCACCGGGCGGATCGCCACGCACGCAGACTCCGCTGGCCAACCCCTGACAGCCGAGGTCCGCGACCCCGACGGGACGTGGATGCTGCTGGTGCACCCTGACGGCCGGGTCGAAGAGGCACCCGACGACACACCAACGTCCGTGCCCGTCGTCTCGCCGTCCCCGGTCACCTTGCCGGTCCCCGAGATCGTCGCACCACCAGCCAGCACCCCTGTACCGGCACCCCTGCCCGCCCGGGGCCGCACGTCACCAGCCGTGGGGCAACCCTTCTCCGGTCCGCAGCTGATCGCCCCGCCGCTGAGCGTGGCACGTTCGATCGAAGACGCCCTGCTGACCGACTACGAACCTGAGTACCGCCCGTCCATCGAGCTGGCACCAGCCAGCGAGTACCTGGCGTCCGCGGACACGTCCGCAGATGCCACGACCAGCACCTACGAACCTGAGTACCTCTCGTCGGTCAAGAGCGCGACCAGCACCTACGAAGCCGAGTACGTCTCGTCCGCCGACAGCGCGACCAGCACCTACGAACCGGGGTACGTCTCGTCCGCCGACAGCACGACCAGCACCTACGAACCCGAATACGTCTCGTCCGCCGCCGACGCCGCGACCGACCACGACCCCGAGTACCACCCGGCGGTCGACCTGTCCGAGACGGTCGCGTTCGCCTCCGAGGAGATGCCGCGGCCTGCCGAAAAGGACTACGCCGACTACCCGGCAACCCCAGAACCAGCGCCAGCCACCTCCTCGGCCTCCGACCCAGAACCCAGCCTCGGAGACCTGCTCGCCCCTCGCCGCACCCGCCAACAGGCAGTGGCCACCGAAGGGCCGCGCGCCTGGATCCGGATCCTGACCGGCGGCAAGATCTCCCCGCGCCCCGGAGAGAAAGAACGCCGTCACCTGGCCGCGATGGAAACCATCCGGCGTCCGCTGGACGGACCACGCACCATCGTCGTGGTCAACCCCAAAGGCGGGGTCCACAAAACCACCACCACGCTCATGCTCGCCGCCACCCTCGGCCAGCAGCGCGGCGGATACGCCCTGGCCTGGGACAACAACGAGACCCACGGCACCCTCGGATGGCGGTCGACGGCCAAAGGGTCCGGCGGCACCGCCCTGGACCTGCTCGCCGCCCTGCCCGAGCTCCAAGCCCTCGGCGACCTTCGCGTCGGCGACCTCGGCCCCTACATGCGCTCGCAAGGCACCGAGCAGTTCGACGTGCTCGCCTCCGACGACGACGCCGCGTCCGGCGCGTTCGTCGACGCCCACGCGTTCAACGACCTGCACGCCATGGTCACCCGGTTCTACCGGACCATCGTCATCGACACCGGCAACAACATCCGGGCGTCGAACTGGCGCGCCGCCGTCGAGGCCGCCGACCGGCTCGTCCTCGTCACCACCGTCCGCGAAGACTCCGCCCAAGCCGCAGCCTGGGCAGTCGAAGCCCTGCGCGCCGCCGGCCTGGCCGACGTCGTACGGTCAGCCGTGACGATCTTGTCCTCCCCCGAACGCCGGCCCGAGAAAGACCTCCACGAACGTCTGCGCCAGCACTTCGGCGGCCTGACCCGCACCGTCGTCGAAGTCCCCTTCGACCAGGCCCTCGTCTCCGGCGGCCCTGTCGACGTGCCGGGGCTGCGCCCGGCCACCCGCGAAGCGTGGTTGCAGGCCGCAGCTGCGGTTATCGACGGGCTGTAGCCCCGCTGTACGGCCCCCCACCTGGGCGGCGCCGTCCTGCCTGGCCTGGCCGAGCTGACGCACTTCGCCCTGACCAGCGAGGACGTGAACAACCTCAGCTGCTCAACCAGACAGAAGACGCGAGGCTGTTCAGTTCGGCATGCCTGCGCGGTTCGAGTCTCGACTGTGCAGCCCTCTCCGCGGCGGGGCACGAGCGTTGGAACCAGGCCGAACAGTCATGCACCCACCTCAGCACATACAGGACGGTCCGGTTGGCGCTCTCCTGCGAACCTGCTTACCACCGGCAGCTGGGGACGGTTCGCCGGGGCCGGCGTGTCTGGGTCCTGCAAGAGTCGTGCCTGAATGTGGTCGGCGGTCTCGATTAGTGCGCAGTTTGGATCCCGATCGTGGACAAATGGGTAGGTCAGCGCCTCGCGCCTCACCAGAACGCTCGATCGTGAGTCAAGTCAGGTCGTCTTCGGCGACAGAGTCACGGGAGGACCCCGGCAAAGATGCCGGGGTCCTCCCGGGTCCAGGATGTGCGGCGCCGCTATCCGCCAGTAGTGTTCTCGGACGACCGGCCAGTCTCGCAGGCGTTGCGGCTCCGCTTTCGATTCCGAAGGTAGTCAAGTGTTCCAGACAGCGCACCGAACACGACGCCGAACACGGCAGCCTCAACGTCAAGATGCCCGCGAACGCCTTGGTAGGCGATGAACAATGCCGCTATCAGAAAACCGCTACCGATTGACCGAAACACCATCATCCCCGCCCTATTGATGTCGAGCACGCTATCGTCTTCCAACTCACGGGGAGACCGTTGTACGTATAGTCAATCTCCACGCACCTGCCGTTCCTGTATGCTGTTTTCGTCGTGGCCGCGATGGAACTCACGATGTCATAGGCGACAAACCCGCACCCCAACTGGACCGCCGGAACGGGGACAACTGCACAGAGGATAGCCTGGTACTTGAGCTTGTCGTTCAAACCGCTGGTCACAGTCCTCTTGACCTCGCTCTTGTCGTACTTGACATAGATGAGCCGCCCCAGGCTGACACTCGGGTCTGCGACGACTGGGTAGGAGGTCTCTGCCGACGGTACAACAACCTGGACGAGAGCGCGGCCATCGACACGATAGGCCGTCTCGACCGGTTCTCCTGCGGCATCAACGGCCCACGCCTCTTCAATGCTGCCGAGCGCTACCTCGACGCCACCAGCCCGCCGGACCAGGCTGACCGTTCGGTCGGTGTGTACCACTGGGACGATACCGTCACCAAAGGTGTACGTGAACTCCCGAGGCCCGTTGGCGTCGGGAGTGATGGTCTGCAGGCGGGTCGACCCGTTGTCGAGGACCTGGACGGCAGCTGAGGCTCCGTCGTCGGTCGCGTGGTAGACGACGGTGCCGTCGTCGGCCACCTGCGCCGTGTCGACAGTGACCTCGGCAGGCAGGCTGACGGTCACCGTGGGTGCGGAGCCCGGGCCGTCGAGGACGATAGGCTGGTCGGGGTCGACAGGGACCGACACCTCGGTCGAACGCACCTCGGCGACAATCTGGTCGCCCTCGACAGCGCCTTTGACGACCTGCCCTTGGTCGGGTGCCACGTCGCCTATCAGGTCGGCCACAGCCTCGGTCGGGTCTTCACCGGCGTGTGCCGGACCGACCCCCACAGCGCCGCACAGCGCGGCAGCCGTCACTATCGCGACCCAACGCGACCGTGTGTGTGTGTTCTCATGGATGTTGCCCCTTTCAGTGCGAACTATTCGAAAAGCCAGACGAACCCCGGCCCCGTCGGACCCCTACCCGACCGTTATGCACCGTATGCCCCTGAAGGGTGAGGTGTCAATACTTCGTCGACACCGTACTGTGACTCGGGTACGACACGTCCCGGGGGCGGTGTGACACACACCCCGCACCCGAACACTCCACCACACCAAGGGCCAGCACAGCTGGCCGAGCAGGGGTGTGCCCTGGGGGCTCATGGGCGGCGGACCCGACTTCGTCTTCAAGCCTGTCGGCGTTCCATGGTACCGCAGGCACACACCCCAAGGTGCTGCCGTCACCTGCCTCGGGTTGTGCATCTCTGCCGCTGCCGCCTACACCCCGACGGTCCGACGTAGACGAGCCCGGTCACCCGTCTGACCAACCCCGCGAGGGCCCGGGTACCCATGCTGCGGAGTCGGGCCCTTGCTGTGCCCGCAGCACGCGACGACGCCTGCGCTGCCGTCGGTGGGTAGTCCACGCTCTTGGCTGCGGGAAGCCACACCTGAGAGTGTGGTCACACCGTGTCAGATCGCCGATCTCGAACGCGGTGACCTGCGGTCATGGCATTGAGGCACTCAGCCCGGATCCACCGGGTTCCGTGGGGCACGCACGGCTGGGCTGGTTCGGCGTGTCGTTATGTGGGTTCGACACATCAGCCTTCTATTCGACTGGGCAGTGTCAAGTAGACAGCAGACGTGTCGGACCTCAATCACGACACGCCGGGGCAGGTGTTCACGGACCTTGGCTGCCCGAAGCCGCGTCGGGGGGTGAGGCGAGGTCAGCGCACGTCGTCGTCGACCCAGTCCAGGGACCGGGTGACGGCTTTGCGCCACAGGCGGTAGTGCCGGTCGCGTTCGGCCGCAGGCATCTGGGGAGTCCACCGCTGGTCCTGCGACCAGTGGGAGGCGACGTCGGCGGTGCCCGACCAGAAACCCACGGCGATACCTGCGGCGTACGCGGCGCCCAGGGCTGTGGTCTCGGCGACCGTGGGCCGGACGACCGGGACGCCGAGGACGTCCGCCTGTAACTGCATGAGCAGGTCGTTGGCGACCATGCCACCGTCGACCCTCAGCTCGGTGAGGGCACCAGACCCCTGGCCCTGCGCCGGACCGGCCCGGCTGAGCCGGTCTGCGTTCATGGCGTCGAGGAGCTCACGGGTCTGGAAGGCGGTGGCTTCTAGGGCGGCGCGGGCCATGTGGGCGCTCGTGGCGTAGCGGGTCAGGCCGACGATGGTGCCGCGGGCGTCGGAACGCCAGTGGGGGGCGAACAAGCCTGAGAACGCGGGGACGATGTACACCCCACCGTTGTCGGGGACCGATGCGGCCAGGGGTTCGATCTCGGACGCGGCGGCGATGATGCCCAGGTTGTCGCGGAGCCACTGGACCAGGGAACCGGTCACGGCGACCGAACCTTCCAGGGCGTAGACAGCCTCGGCGTCGCCGAGCTGGTAGCACACGGTGGTGAGCAGGCCGTGGTGCGACGCGACAGGTTCGGTACCGGTGTTGAGCAGCATGAAGCTGCCGGTGCCGTAGGTGCTCTTGGCCTGGCCCACCTCGAAGCACGCCTGGCCGAACATGGCGGCCTGCTGGTCGCCGAGGACGGCGGCGACCCGGACCCCGGCGAGCAGGCCGTCATCTGCGCACCGTCCGTAGACCTGCGACGACGAGCAGATCTGCGGGAGCATCGACACAGGCACGCGCATCTCTGCGGCGATGTCGGTGTCCCACTCCAGGGTGCGCAGGTCCATGAGCATGGTGCGCGACGCGTTGGTCACGTCGGTGACGTGGACCCCGCCGCACGTCCCGCCGGTGAGGTTCCACAGCAGCCAGGTGTCGACCGTGCCGAAGGCGAGCCGTCCAGCCTCGGCGGCCTCCCGGGCGCCAGGGACCTCGTCGAGGATCCAGGTGGTCTTCGGGCCGGCGAAGTACGTCGCCAGGGGCAGGCCGGTGCGCTCGCGGTAGCGGTCGGGGCCGCCGCCGGCCGCACCCATCTGGTCGACGAGGTCGGCGGTGCGCACGTCTTGCCAGACGATGGCGTTGTGCACCGGCTCGCCTGTGGTCCGGTCCCACACCACCGTCGTCTCACGTTGGTTGGTCACACCGACCGCCGCGATGTCCTGGTGCGTCAGGCAGGCGCGGGCCAGGGCGATCCCTACGACCTCGCGGACGCTCGCCCAGATCTCCACCGGGTCGTGCTCCACCCACCCTGGGCGCGGGAAGACCTGCCTCAGCTCTATTTGCCCCACGGCCACGACCGCCCCGTCGTGGTCGAACACCATCGCCCGGGTGCTCGTCGTACCCTGGTCCACCGCGAGGATGTACTGCTGCGCCATGGGGCCGATCCTGCCACGGCGGTCAGGCGGGTTCTACGGGCCTGGCCAACGGCCGACGCCCAGCACAGATGGATAGGCTCATCGTGCGGTCCTGCCGGGCGCGGGGGTTGGGCATGGCACGATAATGGGGTCCGAACAGTGAGGGGGGTACCCGATGGTAGACCGAGGGTACGGGGTGCTTGCCGACGGGCAAGAGCTGGTCACTGCGATCAGCAACGGCTCGTGGGTGGCTGGTGGGCTGGAGGCCTTCTCGTTCGCGCCGGCAGACGGCCCTGACCCGCGTGGACGGCTCGACGCCGCAGGGTTGGGGTGGTTGGACGAGTACCTCGCGCCGTTGCCGGCCTGGTTGGACGACCTGGCCGCCGACGAGGCGTCGGTGCACGCGTTCTCGCAAGACTGGGCGGGGGTCGCCCGGGGGATGTCCGCCGCGGCGACAGCGGTCGACGAGGCGGTGACGGCCGAGCTGTCGCAGGAGCAAGGGGACGCGGCGGACGCGTACCGGTCTTTGTCTGCCGACGTGTCGGCGCACCTGGAGGGGACCGCCGACTGGGCCGAGGGGATCTCGGCGGGGGTGCAGACAGCTGTGACCGTGCAGCAGGCGGTGCGGGGCACAGTGCGCGAAGCACTGGAGGACGTGGTCGATTCCGTCCTGGAACAGCACGGGCTAGGGGTCGACGGACCAGCGCTGGTGGACCACACAGCCGCCATGACGGCCCACGCCGCGCAGGACGTTGGGGCGTCGGTCAACGCCCTGCTCACTTCGTTGCGCGACCTCGGTGGACTCATGGAAGAGCTGGCTGAGGTGCTCGCACGGGCCCAAGGCCTGTTCGACTCGGTCCCGGCGCACGGACGACGGGCGTTCCGCGACACGACAGGCCCTGGCCACACCCCCCTGCCGGAGGTCGGCGACGTGGCGCACCCACGCGACGGTGGTGACGTGAACACCTGGGCAAACACTGTCGCAGCACGGCACGGCACGCTCAGCGCTGGGGAGGTCGCCGAGGTCTACCAGTTCACCCAGACAACCTCGACAGGCCAGACCAGCGCGACAGGCCAGACCGGCTCGACGGAGTCTGCGCCCGCGGTGACCGCGACGGTGGCGCAGCTGGCCGCGCTGCCGCCGGCGGACCTGCGCACCGTGCACACGACAGCGTTGCCGGAAGCCGAGGCGGTCCGTATGGGCCAGCAGCTTCCCGCCGCGCTGCTCGACACCGCCGACGACGGCAACGCCCAGGTGCATGTGGACTGGCTGCCACGGACCGAGACGTCGTCGTTGTCGCACTACCGCGACGAGCCTGGCTACTGTGGCGGGTACCTGGAGGTCGTGGGACGCCAGTGGAACCCGGCGCAGGAGCGCTGGGAGATCTTTGCGAGGCAGCTGTGAGCGACCATCCGCCGACGGACCGACCGCTCCTGCTCACCGCCCTGGCCAAGCTGCCACCGGTCGGCGGGATCGTCATGCGCGGGCTGGACGGTGGCGACGTGCCCGCCCTGGGGGTGCTGACCGACGTCGTCACCGGCTCGCGCAAGATCGCCGTCGCGACCGAGAACTTCACGGCGCCGACGCTGCTGGTGCTGCTGAGCCGCACCGGGCGAGACCTGGCACCCCTGTCGGCCTACCACGACGACGACGAGGTGGCGCTGGTACCAGGCAGCGCGTGGCGGCGCCTGCCAGACCCGGTGGTCGACCAGATCACCGTCGTCGCCCTCGAAGAGGTCGACCCTGCCGGGTACCGCCAGCCGACAGGCTGGCCGCAGACGCTGGCGGACCTGACCAGGAAGATCAGCGAGCTGGTCTGTGACGCCCGGAGCACCGAGCCGGTGGTGGTCACCCGTCCGGGGCAGTTCACCGGCCCCTGGCCGACCCGCAGCCCCGAAGACGCCTGGGCTGACGCCCCTGTGCTCTGACCAGCGGTGTTGAGGTATCACCCCAGGTCGAGGAGCCACTTCCAGACCCGCGCCGGTCTGGGTACCCCGGGGGGTTCCGTGTAGGATCTGTTTTGACGGAACAAATGGGGGGGAACTATGCCGACCCACCAACAGCCGTCTGTCTACGACGGCACCACCGGCCGCTCCGACAGCGGCGGACGCCGCACGCACATTATCCAGATCCTGCGTGATTCACGAGAGCCCCTGTCGGTGGCTGAGGTCGCCGAACGTGTCGGCATCCACGTCAACACCGCGCGGTTCCACCTGGAGTCCCTGGTGTACTCCGGTATGGCGACCCGCGAGACCGAGAGCCGCTCAGGCCCTGGTCGCCCGCGCGTGGTGTACACCGGCACGTTGCCCAACCAGACCCACGAGCGGGCGCAGGGTTTTCGGCTGCTGGCCGAGATGCTCACCGCGGCGGTCGCCGAGTCCGACCCTCACGCCGGTCCGTGGCTGTACCGGGTCGGCCAGGAGTGGGGCCGCTACCTGACCACCAAAGTGCCGCCCTACGTGACGATCGACGAGTCGGAGATCACCAACCGCTTGGTCGACAAGCTCGACGCGCTGTGGTTCGCCCCCGAGCTGGAGCGCACCGACGACGGCCAGCCCCACCTGGTGCTCCACAACTGTCCGTTCGCCCAGACCGCGAACCAGTACCCCCACGTGGTGTGCCAGCTGCACGCCGGGATGATCAACGGGTCGTTGGAGGAGATGCGCTCGACGTGCCGCCTGACCGAGCTCGAGCCACAGGTCACCCCGCACAGGTGTGTCGGCTACCTCAGCGACATCCCCGACGAGACCGTCGTGTCGGTACCCTTGCGGGGCCCGGTGGCCCAGGCCAGCGCCGACACCACTGCGGGCCAGATGTCCCCCGGCACCGACCTCGCGCGGTGTTAGGCTAGTTTTCACGATTTTCGCACATTAAACCCGGAGACAACGGTGACTGTACTGCAGACGTCCTATGACGTCGCCAGCCGTCGTGCCGTCGGCGACCGACGAACCCACATCATCACGCTGCTGCGTGACGCAGACGAGCCGCTGTCGGTGGCTGACGTCGCCGAGCAGGTCGGTGTCCACGTCAACACCGCCCGCTTCCACCTGGAGTCGCTGGTCTACGCAAGCCTCGCCAGGCGCGAGATCGAGACCCGGCCTGGGCCCGGACGTCCCCGGGTCGTGTACACCAACGCACCGCCGCAGGTCCGCTCCGACCAGCCGGGCGGGTTCGCCCAGCTCGCGCAGATCCTCGCTTCGGCTGTCGCCGACGCCAACCCTGACGCTGGGAGCTGGCTGTATGGAGTGGGCCAGGACTGGGGCCGCTTCCTGACAGCCAAAGCGCTGCCGTTCGCCACCGTCGACGAGGCCGAGGTGGCTTCTGGGCTGGTCACCATGCTCGACGACCTGGGTTTCGCCCCCGAGCTGGACCGCAGCGGCGACACCCACCGCCTGTGGCTGCACCGCTGCCCGTTCGTCGCCATGGCCCAGCGGCACCCAGGTGTGCCGTGCCAGCTGCACGCAGGGCTGGTCAACGGCGCGCTCGAAGAGATGCGCTCGTCGCTCCGCCTCACCGAGCAGGAGTCGTCCACGGGGCGCTGCCTGGGCATCCTCGGCCCGGCGCCTGACGTCGCGGTGACATCGGTGCCGCTGCGTGGCTGACGAGGCTGGCCGACCCGTCCCCTCTGGGCTGACGCACCTCGACGCGGCTGGGCACGCGCGGATGGTCGACGTCACCGACAAGGCGCCCACGGTGCGCTGCGCCACCGCCACCGGGTTCGTCCACTGTGCGCCGCACGTCGTGGCGGCCTTGCGCGACCAGAGCGTCCCTAAGGGCGACGTGCTGGCGGTCGCGAGGGTTGCTGGGGTCGCCGCGGCCAAACGCACACCCGACCTGCTGCCGCTGGCTCACGTCATCGCGGTCCACGGGGTTGTGGTGGACGCCGAGGTGACCGACGAGGGGGTGTCGCTGGCTGTGACGGTGCGCACCGCCGACCGCACTGGGGTGGAGATGGAGGCTCTCACCGCGGTGTGTGTGGCAGGGCTGGCAGTGGTCGACATGGTCAAGGGCATGGACAAGCACACGTGGATCGGCCAGGTGCGGTTGGAGGCCAAGTCGGGGGGCCGCTCAGGCACCTGGCAACGAACGGGAAAACAGGGGCCTGACAAGGTGTGACGCCCTGCGGTAGCCTCGTGCCGCCGCACAGTGCGCCGTTGCCGTCCCGCCGGTTCGTCCGCCGACAGGGTGGCGCTTCCGGCGCCCCTTGTGCTGTCAGTCGTTTAAATGGTATCAATAGCCCGTCAGCCGATCTGTCCCGCTACGTCACGAAGGCGTCACTATGACCTCCACCGTCCCAGCGGGTTCCAACCCGCACGAACTGACCGACTGGAACCCAGAAGACCCGGAGCGCTGGAACTCCAGTCTTGCTTGGTCGACGCTGTGGACCACGACGTTTTCGCTGATCCTCGGCTTCATGGTCTGGTACCTGCCGTCAGCCCTGGCGCCGCTGATGTCAGGTGCTGGGATGCTCGGGACGGGCGAGACGGCCACGAGCCGCAGCTACTGGCTCGTCGCGATGCCCGGTCTTGCTGGCGGGGCGTTGCGGCTGCTGTGGATGGTCTTCCCACCGATCTTCGGCACCCGCAAGATGGTGATCTGGTCCACCGTCGCGCTGATGGCACCGATGGCCGGCTGGGCGTGGGTGCTGCTCGGCTCCGAGACCGGGGTGGTGGCCAATTTCCCGCTGCTCATGGTCCTGGCATTCCTCACCGGTATCGGCGGTGGCGTCTTCTCTGGTTACATGCCCTCCACCAGCTACTTCTTCCCCAAAGCGAAGCAGGGTGTGGCGCTGGGCCTCCAGGCAGGTATCGGAAACCTCGGCGTGGCAGTGGTGCAGCTCGGCACCCCGATGGTGGCGACAATGGCGCTCCTGGGCGCCGCAGCCGTGAAGAACCAGGACAAGATCAACAAAGCCACCGCGGCGAACGACGCGCTGAAACCGGGTGAAGATCCGGTGCCGGTACCCGGCCCGCTGGAAGTCCACCTGACCAACGCACCGGTCGTGCTCATCGTGCTGCTGATGGTCGCGCTCTTCGCCGCCTTCGTCGTGCTGAAGTCCGTGCCGATCAAGTCGAACATCCGTCAGCAGTTCGACATCTTCAGCAACAAGCACACCTGGTTCATGACCCTTGAGTACATCCTCACCTTCGGGATCTTCTCCGGGCTGGCCGGGCAGTTCGGCGTCGTGCTGAAAGACCTGTACTCGGCACCGCCGACGGTCGACTGGATCTACGGTGCTCCGATGATCGCGTTCCTCGGGGCGTTCACCGGGTCGGTGGCCCGCATCCTGTGGGGTCCGTTGTGCGACCGTTTCGGCGGTGGTATCTGGACCGTCGTGTCCGGTATCGGGATCGCCGTCAGCACCCTGCCGGTCCTCCTCGCGCTGCGCTCCGACGCCCACTTCACCGAGGAGCAGGCGGCAGCAGCCCAGGCAGCCGGCAACGCCGCCGCAGAGGCTGGCGGGACGATCAAGGACTCCGTGCCGCTGGGCCTGTTCCTGCTCGGGATGTTCTGCATCTTCTTCTTCGCCGGGGTCGGCAACGCCTCGACGTTCAAGCAGATGCCGATGATCTTCCCGCCCCGGCAGGCCGGTGGCGTCATCGGCTGGACCGCAGCCCTGGCGGCGTTCGGCCCGTTCCTGTTCGGTGTGGCGTTCGACACCTTCACCAAGACGCTCGTGTTCTCGTTCGTCCTGGCCTACGCGCTGTTCTGCGCCACTCTGGCCTGGTACTACTACGCCCGGCCGGCGGCCGAGGCGAAGAGCTGACCAATGACTGGCGTATCGGCACCCCTGCTGGCCATGATGCGGGCCCGTGGCCTGCTGCGGCACGAAGACGTCGACCCCACGGGCCGCACGACCACCCAGCGCCCCGACCGGAGCTGGGAACGCTTCTACCGTGACCGGTGGGCCCACGACAAGATCGTGCGCACCACCCACGGCGTCAACTGCACCGGGTCGTGCGCGTGGGACGTGTACGTCAAAGACGGGCTCATCACCTGGGAGCACCAGTCCACCGACTACCCGACCGTCGGGCCGACCTCCCCCGAGTACGAACCGCGCGGCTGCCCGCGGGGTGCGTCGTTCTCCTGGTACACCTACTCGCCCGGGCGTGTGCGCTACCCGTACGTGCGCTCGGTGCTGCTGCGCCACTACCGGGCCGCCAGAGCCGCTGGTATGGACCCGGTCGACGCCTGGGGATCGGTCGTCGAAGACCCCGACAAAGCCCGCGAGTACAAACGTGCTCGAGGAAAAGGCGGTTTTGAGCGCACCACCTGGGACGAGGCACAAGAGATCCAGGCCGCCGCGCACGTGTACACCATCAAGACCTACGGCCCGGACCGCTGCGTGGGCTTCACCCCCATCCCGGCCATGTCTATGGTCTCTTTCGCCTCAGGAACGCGGTTTTTTGCGCTCATCGGCGGGACCCTGCTGAGCTTCTACGACTGGTACTGCGACCTTCCGCCCGCAAGCCCCCAGGTGTGGGGCGACCAGACCGACGTACCCGAGTCTGCCGACTGGTGGAACGCCGGGTACCTCATGATGTGGGGATCGAACGTCCCGGTCACGCGCACACCTGACGCGCACTTCATGACCGAGGTGCGCTACAAAGGCACCAAGGTCGTGGCTGTCAGCCCCGACTACGCCGACAACGTCAAGTTCGCCGACGAGTGGATGGCACCAGCGCCGGGCACCGACGGTGCGCTGGCCATGGCGATGGGCCACACCATCCTCAAAGAGTTCTTCGTCGAACGCAGCACCGAGTACTTCGTCGACTACGTCACGCGGTTCACCGACGCGCCTTTCCTGGTCACCTTGGACGACCGCGACGACGACACCACCGTCATGGGCAAGTTCCTGACTGCCGCCGACGTGCCTGGGCTCGCCGGTGAGGCCAACGCCGAGTTCAAGACCCTGCTGTTCGACCAGGGGTCCAACGAGGCGGTCGTCCCCGGCGGGACGCTCGGCGACCGCTGGGGCGACGAGGGCCTGGGCAGGTGGAACCTCGAGCTCGGCGACCTCGACCCAGCCCTGAGCATGGTCGACGTCGCTGATGGCCTGGCTGAGGTCGTCATGCCGCGCTTCGACGTGCCTGGGAGCGCAGAGTCGGTCGACGGCGGCCAGACCGTCGTGCGCGGTGTGCCGTACCGCACGATCGCAGGTCAACGGGTCACCACAGTGTTCGACCTCATGCTCGCCCAGTACGGGGTGGAACGCCCGGGGATGCCCGGCCTGTGGCCCGCTGGCGAGGACGACGGCGACGGCCCGTGCACCCCCGCCTGGGCGTCGGCTATCACTGGCGTGCCCGCTGCGCAGATCGCCCGGGTCGCCCGCGAGCTGGCCCGCAACGCCGAGGTGACGCAGGGTCGGTCCATGATCATCCTCGGGGCTGGGACCAACCACTGGTTCCACTCCGACACCATCTACCGCTCGATCCTGGCGCTGCTGACCCTCACCGGCTGCCAGGGGGTCAACGGCGGCGGCTGGGCGCACTACGTCGGGCAGGAAAAAGCCCGCCCGATCACCGGCCAGCAGCACCTGTCGTTCGCGCTGGACTGGGCGCGCCCCCCACGGCACCAGGCGTCCACGTCGTTCTGGTACCAAGCCAGCGACCAGTGGCGTTACGACACTTTCGGCGCTGGTGACATCTCGTCCCCGGCTGGTCCTGGCAAGCTGCGCGGACGGTCCCTCATCGACTGCCAGGCCCAGGCCGTGCGTCTGGGCTGGACACCGGGACACCCCGGGTTCAACACCAACCCGCTGGACCTGGCCGACGAGGCCCTGGCCGCAGGGGTGCAGATCCCCGCCCACGTGGTCTCACGCCTCAAAGACGGTTCCCTGCGTTTCGCGGTCGAAGACCCCGACGACCCGGCGAACTTCCCACGCTGCCTCACGTTGTGGCGGGCCAACCTGTTCGGCAACACCGCCAAGGGGTCGGAGTACTTCTTGCGGCACCTGCTGGGCACCGACGACGCGGTGACCGCCGCCGAGACACCTGCTGACCGCCGCCCGCAGGACGTGGTGTGGCGTGACGAACCAGGCCGCGGCAAGCTCGACCTGCTCACCACGGTCGACTTCCGCATGACGGGGTCGGCGCTGATGTCCGACATCGTCCTGCCTGCGGCGACGTGGTACGAGAAGCACGACATCTCGACCACCGACATGCACCCGTACATCCACGCCTTCAGCCCGGCGATCAACCCGCCGTGGGAGGCGCGCACCGACTACGACTGCTTCGGCGCCCTGGCTGACAAGGTCTCCGAGCTGGCGGTCACGCACCTGGGCACGCGCACCGACGTCATGGCGATCCCCCTGCTCACCGACACCCCCGACGAGCTGGCCCAGCCGCACGGGGCGGTGCGCGACTGGAAGGCCGGCGAGTGCGAACCGGTACCGGGCAAAACCATGCCCAAGCTGGTTGTCGTCGAACGCGACTACACGATGATCGGTGCCAAGTGGCGCAGCCTCGGCCCGCTCATCGCCAAGATCGGCACGATGACCAAAGGAGTGGTCGTCCCTGGTGACGACGCCCAGGCGCACCTGGAGGCCCTGCTGGGGACCGTGGCCGACGGGCCGACGGCTGGGAACGTGAGCCTTGCCTCCGACACGGCGTTCGCCGAGGCCATCTTGGCCATCGCTGGCACCACCAACGGCCACAACGCCGTCGCCGGGTTCCGTGCGCTGGAAAAACGCACCGGTATGCGCCTGGCCGACCTGGCCGAAGAGCACGAGCACTCCAAGATCACCTTCGCTGACACCGTGCGGTCCCCCCAGCCGGTGTACACCAGCTATGAGTGGTCCGGGTCGGAGACAGGGGGCCGGCGCTACTCGGCCTTCGTCATCAACACCGAACGGCTGCGGCCGTGGTCCACGCTGACCGGACGCCAGCAGTTCCTCGTCGACCACGACTGGATGGCCGAGATGGGCGAGCTGTTGCCGGTGTACCGCCCGCCGCTGGACATGGCCCACCACTACGGCGACATCGCCGCGACGCTGGACCCCGACAGCCGCGGGGTGACGGTCCGGTACCTGACCCCCCACTCGAAGTGGTCCATCCACTCCAGCTACCAGGACAACCCCTACATGCTGGCGCTGTCGCGAGGTGGTCCGGTGATCTGGATGTCCGTTTCTGACGCCGAAGCCATCGGTGTGGAGGACAATGAATGGGTCGAAGCGGTCAACCCGCACGGCGTGATCACTGCCCGGGCTGTGGTGTCTCACCGGATGCCAGCCGGGACGGTGTACATGTACCACTCGCAGGACCGAAACGTGAACGTTCCGCTGACCGAGACGAACCGGCGTCGAGGCGGTACCCACAACGCGCTGACCAGGGTGTACGTCAAGCCAACGCATATGGCAGGTGGGTACGGCCAGCTGACGTACGGTTTCAACTACTACGGCCCGACCGGCAACCAGCGTGACGAGCTCACGGTGATCCGTCGCCGTAGCCAGGAGGTCGAGTACTGATGCGCATCAAGGCTCAGGTCGCCATGGTGATGAACCTCGACAAGTGCATGGGCTGCCACACCTGCTCGGTCACCTGCAAACAGACCTGGACGAACCGCGACGGCGTGGAGTACGTCTGGTTCAACAACGTCGAGACCAAACCTGGTATCGGGTACCCGTTGCGCTGGGAAGACCAAGACCGCTGGCGCGGCGGCTGGCGGCTGGACCGCGCAGGCCGTCTGCGGTTGCGCTCAGGAGGCCGCACGCGGCGCCTGTCGCGGATCTTCGCCAACCCTGACCTACCGGTGCTCGACGACTACTACGAGCCGGTGACCTACGACTTCGACACGCTGCTGACCGCAGCACCAGGCCCCAACGCCCCCAGCGCCCGGCCCATCTCGGCCATCACCGGTGAGCCCACCGACATCACCTGGGGGCCCAACTGGGAGGACGACCTGTCGGGGTCTCCGGTCACCGCCGACAAAGACCCCAACCTCAAGGCCATGGAGACCCAGCTGCGTATGGAGCTGGAGCACACCTTCATGTTCTACCTGCCGCGGGTGTGCGAGCACTGCCTCAACCCGGCGTGCGTGTCGTCGTGCCCGTCAGGCGCCATGTACAAACGCGACCAGGACGGAGTCGTCCTCGTCGACCAGGACCGCTGCCGCGGCTGGCGGATGTGCGTGTCAGGCTGCCCGTACAAGAAGGTGTACGTCAACCACCGCACCGGCCTGGCCGAGAAGTGCACGTTCTGCTTCCCGCGCCTGGAAGCCGGGATGCCGACCGTGTGCGCGCAGACCTGCGTGGGACGTCTGCGCTACCAGGGCCTGGTGCTGTACGACGCCGACAAGGTCGCCGACGCCTGTGCCGTCACCGACCCCAAAGACCTGCTCGCCGCCCAGTGCGAGGTGTTCTGCGACCCCGACGACCCTGAGGTCGCCGCTGCGGCGCTCGAACAAGGGATTCCCGCCGACTGGCTCGACGCTGCCCGCCGGTCCCCGGTGTGGGCCCTGGCCATGAAGCACAAAGTCGCCCTGCCTCTGCACCCGGAGTACCGGACGCTGCCGATGGTCTGGTACGTGCCACCGCTGTCGCCGGTGCTGGACGCGACCGCGTCGCTGGGTGGCGACACTGCCGACGCCGACGACGTCTTCGCCACCGTCGACCAGCTGCGGATCCCTGTGGAGTACCTGGCCGAGCTGTTCACCGCCGGTGACGCCGCCCTGCTGGCGGGGGTGCTCATGAAGCTCGCAGCGTTGCGCAGCCATATGCGCTCGATCACCGCTGGTGGCAAAGTCGATGCTGACCTGCTCGAACGTGTCGGAGCCAGCGGGGACGAGCTCGAAGAGCTGTACCGCCTGCTCGCTGTGGCCAAGATCGCCGACCGGTTCGTGGTGCCGCCAGCGCACGAGGAAGACGCTGCCGCGCTCGGCTCGTGGGCCAGCGCGTGGGCGGGAGCCACAGGCTGTTCCCTCGACGAACCCGGCGGCGCGGGGACAGGCGGTCCGACGCTTGTGTCCGGTCCTGGTATCCCTGTGCGCGGCGGGCAGTGACATGCCCGACCCCGACACCGTCGGCACCGACCAGGCCACCCCCCTGTTGCCGGGCCGGTGCCAGGTGTGGGCGCTGGTCAGCCTGTGCCTGGGCTACCCCGACGACGCGTTGGTCTCCGCCCGGGACCAGCTCGCGGCGGCAGCGCACGCCCTGCCAGACGGACCAGCACGCGAAGCGCTGTGCCAGTTCACCAACTGGTTCGCCGCCGTCCCGGCCTCTGCGGTCACCGTCACCTATGTGCGCACCTTCGACATGCGCCGTGACACCAGCCTGAACCTCACCTACCACTCGCACGGAGAGACCCGTCGCAGGGGCCTGGCGCTGCTCGAGCTCAAACGCCGTCTGCGCGCCTGCGGGATGGTGCCTGAAGACGGGGAGCTTCCCGACCACCTGCCGTTGCTGCTGGAGGTCGCCGCAGTCGAACCCGAAGCCGGGGCGGACCTGCTGCGCCTGGTCCGGCCAGGTATCGAGATGCTGCACCGGGGCTTGGACGGTTCGCCCTACTCGCACCTGCTCGACGGTCTGCTCATCACCCTCGGCCCGGCCGACACCTCCACGTCCCACGTCGTCGACGAGCTGGTGGTGCTCGGCCCGCCCGTCGAAGAGGTCGGCACCGATCCGTGCCCTGTCCCGTCAGGCGACCCGCTCGTGCACGAGGCACGCCCGCGTTACGGTCCGCTGTTGACCCTGACCCCCACGCTCGGGTGCGAACCCGAGTTCCGGTCCGCACCGGGAGGTATCCGATGACTGCGCGCACTCTCGTCTTCGCCGTGTGGCCGTATGTGGCACTCGCTGTGTTCGCCGTCGGGCACTGGTGGCGGTGGCGGCGCGACCAGTTCGGCTGGACCAGCCGCACCACCCAGCTGCTCGAACGCCGCTGGCTGGCCTGGGCGTCGCCGTTCTTCCACTTCGGGGCGCTCGCAGTGGTGCTCGGGCATGTCGTCGGCATCCTCGTGCCGGCTGGGGCCACCGCTGCGCTGGGCCTGTCCGAAGACGCCTACCACCGTGTCGCTGTCGTCGGCGGCCTCACCGCTGGCGCGTTCATGGCGACCGGGCTGGTCATCCTCGTCGTACGGCGCCTGGTGTTCCGCCACCGGCTGCAGGCAGTGACGACCCGGCTCGACTGGGTGGTCTACGCGCTGCTCGTCGTCGTGGTGACCCTCGGGGCCCACGCCACGATCGTGAACGTGTCAGGAAGCTTCGACTACCGCGAGACTGTGGGTGTGTGGTTCCGGTCGTTGTTCGTCTTCAACCCTGACGTCGAGCTCATGGGCTCAGCGCCGGTGCTGTACCAGCTGCACGTGGGCCTGGCGTTCTGCTTCGTGGCCCTGTGGCCGTTCACCCGGCTCGTGCACGTGTGGTCGGTGCCTGTGGGGTACTTGGTGCGTCCGTACGTGGTGTACCGCGCCGCCGGTGCTGGAGCGCGGTGACACCGGCACCACGACGTGCCCTGGTCGTCACTGTCTCGGACCGGGCTGCTTGCGGTGCCCGCGCGGACGGGTCCGGACCTGTGCTCACCGGGTGGCTCGCCGGGCTGGGTATGGACGTGACCGGTCCTGTCGTCGTACCCGACGATATCGACGTGGTGCGTGCGACAGTGCGTGCTGCGGCTGGTGAGAACCAGCTCGTCGTGACGACCGGGGGGACGGGGATCGGTCCGCGTGACCGCACGCCCGAGGCGCTCGGCCCACTGTTCGACCTCACGTTGCCTGGTGTCGGCGAGGCGCTACGGGCCACCGGACCGCCGACGGCGTGCCTGAGCCGGAGTGTCGCCGGGGTCGTCGGGCAGTGCCTGGTGGTGGCGCTGCCCGGATCGCCGGGGGCCTGCCAGGACGCGGTCGAGGTGCTCACACCGGTGCTCGCCCACGCCCTCGACCAGCTCGGCGGTGGTGACCACCGATGAGTGAGCCCATGATTGTCCCCATGGTTGTGCGTGTGACCGGGCTGCCACTGGTGCCCAGCGAGCTCGAAGCTGCTGTCCGCCACCCGCAGGCCGGGGCTGTGGTGTGTTTCGCCGGGACGGTCCGTGACCACGACGAGGACCAACCGGTGGCCGCGCTGCGCTACGAAGCGCACCCTGACGCCGAGCAGATGCTCACCGGACTGGTCGCGCAGTTTGGCGTCGACCACCCCGGTGTGCTGGGCCTGGCTGTGGCACACCGGTACGGCGATCTCGTCGTGGGGGATGTGGCGTGCGTGGTGGCCGTAGCGTGCGCGCACCGGGCCGAGGCGTTCGCTGCCTGCGGCGAGCTGCTCGAGCTGGTCAAGGCCGAGGCTCCGGTGTGGAAACACCAGACCTACGCTGACGGCAGCGCGCACTGGGTCGCCGCGTCATGACGGTCACAGCCTCTGGGACCCTCGTCGAGACGCTCGTCGACCAGTACGGGCGCGTCCACACCGACCTGCGCGTGAGCGTGACCGACCGGTGCCCGTTGCGCTGTACGTACTGCGTCCCACCGTCGGGGTCGGCACCGTTGCCTCGCGCGGGCGCGCTGACCAGCGACGAGATCGTCCGGGTGGTCCGTGTCGCGGTGGCCTGCGGGATCACGAAAGTCCGCCTCACCGGGGGCGAACCGCTCGTGCGCCCAGACCTGGTGGACCTGGTGGAGCGCCTGGCAGCGTTACGCCCACGACCCGAGCTATGCCTGACGACCAGCGGGCTCGGCCTGGCCGAACGTGCCGGACCCCTGGCCGAAGCCGGGATCGACCGGGTCACCGTCTCGCTGGACACCCTCGACCCCGACGAGTACGCCCGTCTGACCGGCCGCCACGCGTTGCCCGAGGTGCTCGCCGGTATCGCTGCCCTGCCCCCGGGTCGCACCAAGGTCAACGCGGTCATGGTGCGGGGCCTGACCGAACACGCCGCTCCCCAGCTGGTGGACTGGGCTCTCGCCCAGCGCCTAGAGCTGCGGTTCATCGAGCAGATGCCCTTGGGCGGCTCACCGTGGCACCGCGACGACATGCTCACCGCCGACGAGCTGCTGGCCATCGTGCGCACCCGCCACCGCCTCACCGAAGCCCCCGACCGCACCGGCGCCCCCGCCACGCGCTACCAGGTCGACGACGGTCCCGCGCATATCGGCGTCATCGCCGCGGTCACCCGTCCGTTCTGCGGTGCCTGCTCGCGTCTGCGCCTGACCGCCGACGGCCAGCTGCGTTCGTGCCTGTTCGCCACCGGCGAGCTGGACCTGCGGGCCGTCCTGCGTTCTGGCGCCACCGACGAGGATGTCGCCGACGCCCTGGCTCGTTGCGTCACCAGCAAATCCGCAGGCCACGGTATCGGCCGCGAGGGTTTCCGTCCGCCGGTCCGCCTCATGCGAGCCATCGGTGGCTGACCTGGCCGATATCGACGCCGCGATCATCCTCACCGGAGGACGAGCTCGACGCCTGGGCGGTATCTCCAAACCCGACCTCGTCGTCGCCGGCCGCACCCTCCTGGCCACCGCCGTCGCCGCGTGCCACACCCGAGGTGCCCAGGTCATCGTCGCCGTCGGCCCTGAAACGTCCCCGCAGTCTCGACCCGACGAGCCCCCACCCCCGGTCGCTCAGGTCTCAGGCGCAGCCCACCTGCTGTGGACCCGCGAAGACCCGCCGTATTCTGGCCCCGCCCGAGCCGTCGCCGCCGGAGCCGCCACCCTCGCCGCCCGCACCCTCGCACCCGACGCCCGCGTAGCCGTCCTGGCCTGCGACATGCCCTACGTCGACACAGCCCTGCGGCTCCTGGCCCAAGCCATGACCGACCGCTCGGTCCTCGCGACGACCGGCAACCAGACCCACTGGCTCCTAGGCGTCCACCCCTGGTCCCAGCTCCGTGCCGCCTGCTCCACCCTCCCGGCCGACGGCACCGGCGAGTCCATGCGCCACCTGTGGTCCACCCTCAACCCCCAGCTCGTGCCCGTCCCCGAGACGTCCGCCACAGACATCGACACCTGGCCCGACCTCCCCTGACCGACCGCAACCTCAGTCTTCTGCCGCGAGGCTGGCGACCTGCTCTGGACTCAGCCCGGTGAACGCTGCGACCTCGTCGAGCGGGATCCCGGACTGCAACGCGCCACGCGCCGCCCGCACCAGACCCTGCTCGATCCCCTGCTCGCGGCCGATCTCGATACCTTGTTTGAGGGCTTGCTTGTGGTTGTTGGCCTGGTCGTGCAGGAACCGCTCGTGGGCGAGCAGCTCGTGACGTGCCCTCTCGTCAGCGTTGTAGTGCCGCACCAGAGCAGCGGCGTCAGCGATACGCGGGTTGGTCGCTGCTGCCATGTCCATCTCCTCCTCGGTGGTCGCGGCCAAGAACCGCAGCCACTGCCACAACGGGTCGCCGTCGTCGTCAGCAGGGATACGGCACAGCTCTAGGATATGCAGCTCGAGCAGGTCTGTGAACAGGTGGTGGTTCTGCGTGCGCAGGTCCACCTTGACGGTTCGGTGAGGCACTTCCCCCAACCCCATCGTCATCCCTCCTCCATCTGGCCCGCCTACCCGTGTCAGCCTGCGTGCTGCGGCTGCCCCTGGCACGAGCTCTGCCGTAGGATCCACCAACGGGGCCGCCTAGAGAGGACCACCGATGACTGAGCCTGTTCCCGCTGAGCTGCCTTTGTGGTTGCTGCGGGTTGTCACCGCTCTGGAGCTGTCCGACGAGGACCTGCCTGACGTGCCGACCTTGCTCGACCTGACGCGTGAGGTCGCCCACCAGGTGACCCGGCCGGCTGGTCCCCTGACCTGCTACCTGCTTGGTGTCGCGGCCGCCCACGGCCAGGACCCTGCCGACGCTGTCGCGCAGGTGCGCGCGCTGCTCGCAAAATGAGTATCCAGGTCCGGTACTTCGCTGCTGCGCGCGACGCCGCTGAGACCCCTACTGACACCACCACTGCCAGTACGGTCGCTGACCTGGCCACCACCCTTCAGTCTTTGCACCCCGCGCTGGTACCCCTCCTGCCGCGTTGCACCATCCTCGTCGATGGTGAACGGGCCACCAGCACGACCCGTCTGCCGGCTGACGCCCAGGTCGATATCTTGCCCCCCTTCTCCGGCGGCTGAATCAGGGCAGGTCGAGGAGGTCGAGGGTGGTGCCTGCGGCGACCTCGGTGAGGTGTTCGGGGACGACAGCCCAGGCGTCGGCTTTGGCCAGGGAGGCGACGCGGTGGGAGGCCGAAACATGGGGGGTCGCCAGGTGCGTGCCGTCGGTGGTGGTGACGGTGACGGGGAACAGGTGGGTGATACCGGGGCGGCTGGTCCACGGTTCGGCGGCCTGGGCGGTGCGCACCGGAGTGGGGCGGGCCAGGGCGTGGTCGATCCAGGGGCGGACGAACATGGCGAACGACGCGGCGACGCTCACGGGGTTGCCAGGCAGCGCGATGACCGGGGTGCCTTGCCAGGTCCCGGCGGCTTGGGGTTTGCCGGGTTTGAGCGTGACGTGGACGACGAAGCTTTCCAGGACGTCGCGGACGATGTCGTAGTCACCTGCGGAGATTCCCCCGGCGACGAGCAGGAGGTCGGCGCGCACACTCAGCTCGTCGAACAGCCTGGTCAAGGTTCTGCGTCGGTCGGGGCAGTGGTGGATGGCCATGACGCGGGCCCCGGCGCGTCGCACGGCGGCGTGCAGGAACGTGCTGTTGGAGTCGTGGACCTGGCCGGGGGCCAGGCTCTCGCCGGCTGGTCGGGTCTCGTCGCCAGTGGTCACCACGGCCACGCGGGGGCGGCGGCGGACCGCCAGCGCGTGGTGGCCGACTGCGGCTGCAGCGGCCAGGTCCGAGGCGCGCAAGGTGCGCCCGGCAGGAAGGACCAGGTCACCGACGGTGACGTCCTCGCCGCGACGGCGCACGTGCTGGCCAGGGGGCAAGGCGCTGGGTACGACGAGGTGGTCACCGTCGACCTGGGCGTCCTCGAAAGCCACCACGGTGTTGGCGCCGTGGGGTACGGGCGCCCCGGTCATGATCCGCGTGGCACACCCGTCGGCCAGTGTGGTCGGGGCGGCCCCGGCTGGGACGACACCGACGACCGGCAGCTGGCCGGTGCCGTCGTGGCGTAACGCGAAACCGTCCATGGCTGAGTTGTCGAAACCCGGGACGTCGACCAGGGCGTGGACCGGTTCGCCGAGGACCCGTCCTAGGCAGCGGCTCAGTGGACGTCGTCTCAGGTCAGTCGGAAATGCAAGGTCGACAACACGTGCCCGGTATGCAGGCACCGACAGGACAGGTCGCTGATGGATCACCACTGTTTCAACATAACATCTTGGGAGAACAAGCCAGTATCGCGTGACTAGGGCCTGCGCCACAGTACCGTGCTCGTGGCTGGTTGCACCCCGACTACCCATCCCGTCACCTGGCGACCTCGTTCAGTGTGGTCAGGACCGTTCACTTTTATGAACGGTCCTGACCACACTGAACGAGGTCGTGAGTCTGGGCCAGCAGCTAGACGCGGGTTCCGCGCCCGATATACGGCACCACGTACAAGGCGACGAGGATGATCAAGAACACCACGTAGGCACCGAGCAACCACCACAGGCCCAGCTGGTACCCATCGACGACTTTGGTGCTGACCGAAGCGACGGAGTCTTGGACGGTCCCCACGACGGTTGCGTTGTCGGCGTTCATCTCCAAGGTCCGGTTGAACAGCTGCGGGACCAAGAACCCGCCGTAAGCACCGAAAGCCGAGACGATGCCGAGGGCAGCGGACGTCTTGCGTTCGGTCGAGATACCCGCAGACTGGCGCTGGGCGTCAGCGACCCCAGCCCGGTGGGCAAACACGGTGGGGATCATCTTGTACATCGAGCCGTTGCCGATGCCGGTGGCGACGAACAGCCCCAGGAAGCACAGCAGGAACAACCAGAAGTACGTGGGGGGCGCTTCGGTCGTGGCGACGTCTTCGATCGGAATACCAGTGTACTGGGATGTGTCGGCTGCCGTGCGGGCATCGTTCAACCGGGCCTCACGCGCAGCAGACAGCACCTGGATCGCGCAGAAAGCCGCCAAGATCATGGAGCCGAAGGCGATCACTGTGATGTACGCCCCGCCGAACTTGTCCGCGAGCCTCCCGCCGAGCGGACGGATGAGCGACCCGACGAGCGGCCCCATGAACGCCAGGCCGACGGTGGCAATCGTCCCGGCGATGGGGATCTTGAGGGTCGAGTACGAGGTGAACGTGTCTGCCAGAAGCTTGGGGAACGCCCCGGCGAGCCCGATGAACGAGCCGAACGTACCGATGTACAGCAGCGACAACCACCATAGGTGCGGGTCTTTCAGAGCCGCTTTGTATCCTCCGAAGTCAGTCTTCGCGCTGGTGAGGTTGTGCATACCCCAGATGGCCCCGCCCATGGCCATGACGATGAGCGGGATCCAGAACCACCCTGCGATCGGCAGGTTGGGAGTGACCTTTTTTTCGCCATCGGCGGTGACCATGACCAGCGCCGTCACCGATACCAGGATCGGTACGGTGAACTGGGCGATGGCGGCGCCGATATTTCCACCAGCGGCGTTGAGGCCCAACGCCCAGCCCTTGGTGCGCTGCGGGAAGAAGAACGTGATGTTAGCCATCGAGCTGGCGAAGTTACCGCCGCCGAAACCGCCGAGCGCTGCCACCAGGAGCATCGTGTGGTACGACGTACCGCCCTGCCCGTCGACCGGGTTGTTGGAGATAGCCAGGCTCAAGGCGGTCGTGGGGATGAGCAGCAGCGCCGCCGAGATGATCGTCCAGTTCCGCCCGCCGATCTTGGCCACCATGAACGTGTACGGGAAGCGCAGCGTCGCACCGACCAGGCTCGGCAGGGAGATGAGCCAGAACGCTTCGCTGGAAGTGAAGGCGAACCCGAACGGCCCGGGGCTCCCGTCAGGCTTGACCTGGAGCTGGACGACGACGATGGACCACAGCTGCCACACGACGAACCCGAGGAACTCCGCGTAGATGGAGAACCCGAGGTTCGTCCGGGCGATCTTCGAGCCCTCGCGTTCCCACTGCTCCTCGTTCTCCGGGTCCCAGTTGTCGATCCACCTGCCCTTGAGGTACACCAGGCGGTTGTCACCGCCAGCGCCCGCGCGAAGGTCCTGACTGCTGTCGGTGGGTGCCGCAGACATGCTCTCTCCCTCATGACAACCCGGGTCCTGGCGGAGGACTCCGGCAGAGCGTAGCAGGTATCGACTACTGGGACTAGTGTCAATCGTGTTATACGTATCTGCCCGGTTTCGTGGCTTGTGACCAGCGGTGTCGCCGTGGCGACGGAACCCGTCCACCGGCGTATCGTGCGTGTCACCATCACCTGTCTGCCCGCCTGCGAGGACTTCAGTGCTCGACCTGCCCGACCTCACCGCAGCGCAAGCCGAACGCTACGGACCGCACCTGGCCCTGCCCCAGATCGGCACCGACGGCCAACGCCAGGTCTTGGCGGCCCGAGTGCTCGTCGTCGGGCTCGGAGGGTTAGGGTCGCCGGTCGCCCTGTACCTGGCCGCGGCAGGGATCGGCACCCTTGGTCTGGCGGACGCCGACACCGTGGCGCAGTCCAACCTCCAGCGCCAGGTCGTCCACGGCACCACGGACGTCGGGCGTCTCAAGGCCGACTCCGCTGCCGACCGGCTCGCCTCGCTCAACCCTGAGGTCCGCCTCGTGCGCCACCGCATGGGTGTGAGCACCGACTCTGGCTGGTTGTCCGACTACGACGTCGTCGTCGACTGCACCGACACTTTCGAAGCCCGCTACCTCATCAACGACCTGTGCACCCAGGCACAGATCCCCTGGGTCCACGCAGCCGTCGACGCCATCGCCGGCCAGGTCACGGTTTTTGCCCCTGACGGCCCGTGCTACCGCTGCCTCCAGCCGTCCGCTCCTGATGCCGAACGCGCCGCTGGCGTCCTTGGCCCCCTGCCCGGCATCGTCGGCGCCATCCAGGCCACCGAAACCCTCAAGCTCGTCGTCGGGGCCCCCACCCTCGTCGGGCGCCTTCTCGTCCTCGACGCCTGGACCATGACCTTCGACGAGCTCCGTATCACCAAGCACCCCACCTGCCCCACCTGCTCGACCTGAACCACCGTCACAGGTGGACGATCGTCACAGGTACGGGTCGGTGCCTGTGGGGACGAGGTCGACGGCTACTTCGAGGGTGGAGCCGGTGCCTTCGGTGAAGACGACGCCGCGCAGCGGGGGGACGTCGTCGTAGTCGCGGCCCCAGCCGAGCACGACGTAGCGGCAGTCCACGGTCTGGTCGTTGGTCGGGTCGACGTCCCACCAGCCGTAGCCGGGGAGCCACACGGAGAACCAGGCGTGGGAGGCGTCGGCGCCGCGGAGCTTGTCGCGGTCGGGGTGCGGGCGGGTCTCGAGGTATCCGGACACGTAGCGGGCGGGCACGCCATGGGCGCGCAGGGCGGCGATGGCCAGGTGCGCGTAGTCCTGGCAGACGCCGGTGCCTTGGGCGAGCAGCTCGGCCTGGGTGGTGTGGACGGTTGTCGAACCGGTCTGGTAGGTCAACGTCGTGGCGATGGTGTGGGACAGGTCGGTGACGACCTCACGCAACGGGCGTCCGGGAGTGAACAGACCATCGGCGAAGGCGCGGACAGCAGCGTCTGGCGCGACCTGGGCTGAGGGGAGCAGCATCTCGCGGACCGTCAGGTCTGGTGCCCCAGCCGCGGCGTCGTCCCAGGCCGTGGTGGGCAGGTCGGCGAGCGCAGGGACGGTGCGGGTGACCTCCACCTGGGAGCGGGCGGTGACCACCAGGCGGCGGTGCGGGGCGGTGACGACGAAGTACGTGGTGACGTTGCCGAAGTAGTCCACCTCTTCGACCAGGTCCGCGGGGGTCGGGGACACGTCCACCGTGTGGGCCAGACGGCGTTGACCAGGCAGGTCGCGAGGAGTCAGGACGGTACGGCCGTACGAGTCGGTGACGTCTTGGGGGTAGGTGTAGGTCGTGCGGTGGACCAGGTCCCATGTCCAGGTGCTCACCGGCCACCACCTGGGCCCATATCGTGGCGCTCGGGCAGACCGCCGGACCGTGGGCCCCGGCGGCACTGTGTCTTGCTGGCCCGCGGCCACACACGCACCGGCCGACTCGTCGGGCGCGCCGGGGGCCACCGGGTCACATGCACGTACACACGGCTCATTCGCCACCGCCGAAGATGACGTTGGGGCGGCCCCACAGGTCGGTCTGGGTGCGTTGGGGGGCGGTGTGCTGGAAGTGCAGGCGTTCGATCTCGTCGTGGGCGGCTTCTAGGCGCCAGCTCATGGAGCCGAGGGACTCGGCGAGGCGTTCTCTCCGGCCGCCGACGGACACGGAATCGGCGACGACAGCGTCGAGCTCTGTCTCCAGGCCGGCGACGTCGCGCAGCAGGTGGTCGGGACGGTCGGTGCGCCTCGAGGGCACAGCCTGGAGGTCTTCGCGCAGACGGGCGGTGGAGAACGCCAAGGAGCGGGGGTTGGTGTCGTCGTGGACGAGCAGGTCCAGCAACGCCGGGACAGTGGCTGTCGTGGGGTAGCGGCGCCGGTGGGTGATCGTCGACTCGTGGACCTCCAGCACTGCCTCGGAGACCAGGCGGTCCACCTCGGGCGGACCGGCGCGGACCGTGGTGGAGGCCAAGGTGTCGACGATGTGCTGGGCGCGTTCGATCCGACGCCCGGCGTCCAGGAACCGCCACCCGGCGTCGCGGACCAGACCCTCGGCGGCGATCCCTGCGACAGCCAGCAACGACTCGAGCACGGTGTCGAGCACGGGACGCAGGCCGGACGTCGCACCGGTCCCCTCACGGACCAGGGCAGCGACCCGGTCGGACGGGTCGGCACCGTCGGGTGCGACATCCTGGTCCGGCTCGGCCAGGGCACGGTCGATACGGGCCAGGGGGCCGAAGGTGTCGGTGGACAGCTGGTCGCGCACCCCCTGCGCGGCTCTGGCCAGGGCGTCGGTGGCGAAGGCGACCGAGCGGGGGGCCGTGGCGTCGTGGACCAGGTCGCGCAGGGTCGCAGGGTTCGCGTCGTCGTGGTGCACGACAGCGCGCAGCAGGACGTGCAGGGCCTGGCCGCCGGGGCTGCGCGGGGCTGTGTGGTAGTCGTCCCAGCGGTCGACGACAGCGCGCAGCAGCCGGGTCTGGGCTTCGGCGCGTTCGGCGTACCGGCCCATCCAGTACAGGTTCTCGGCGGTGCGAGGAGAGAGACCGGCTGGTCCGCGCTCGTTGGTCTCGTGGACGGGTCCGCTCTCGTCGTCGGGGGCGAGGCGGTCTGCGGTGAGGACCCACACGTCTTTGGCGACCGGTCGTCCTTGGGACGGCGCGTGCGTTGCGCGCAGCCGCAGCGCGCCTGACGACGGAACCGGGTGCACGGCCGACAACGGCGGGCCCACCAGCGAGGGGGCCGGCTCGTGCGTATCGGTCGGCGGCGCGTCACTGGCGGACCAGACCCGGGCCAGCCCACCAGCCATCACCTGGTACGACTCGTCGTGCGCCACGGCGAAGGTCCGCAGCACAGCCGCGGCCGGACCCTGGTTGGTGTCGGCGGGTCCGGCCGGTTCCTGGGCGGTCCAGGCCCACGGTTCGGCGCGGACCTGGTCGACGAGGCGGTCACGGCTGGCGGTGTCCAAAGCCGCCCCTGCCACACAGGGGCCTGAGCTGGGCACGAGGACCAGGTCGTCCAACCGCGCGAGCACGTGCGACAGGTGCACCGGGTCGCCGCACCACCACGTCGGGGCCGAACCCAGCTCCAGGTCCGTCCCGAGCACCTCGCGGGCCAGGCGCGGCAGGTACGCTGCCAGCGCTGGCGACTCCAGCACCGAGGCACCCAGGGGGTTCACGACGCTCACCGTCCCGGCACGCACCGCCCGCACCAGCCCAGGCACACCTATCCGCGACTCGCGGACGAGGTCCAACGGGTCGCACCAGTGCGCGTCCACCCGGCGCAGCACCACGTCGACCGGTTCGGGACCTTCCAGCCCCCGCATCCACAACCGTCCCGACCGCACCACCAGGTCGGAGCCCTGGACCAGCGGAAGGCCGAGCATGGCAGCCAGGTACGCCTGGTCGAACGCTGTGGCCGAATCCGGACCGTCGGTCAGCAGCACAGCGCGGGGTCCATCAGCGCGGGGTCCATCAGCACAGGGCCCATCAGCACGGGGTCCACCAGACCCGTCGCACCCCGGTGCGACATCGTGCAACGCCACGCGCAACGCGTGGAAGAACGGCCCGAGCCGCGCGATCGGCGCCTGCCGGTACGGCCCGGCCAGCACCTGGGCCACCACCCGCCGGTCCTCCATGGCGTACCCGGCGCCCGAGGCAGCCTGCGTCCTGTCGGACACCGCGCACCACACCCCGGCACTGTCGCGCACCACGTCTGTCGCAGCGAGCACCAGCTGGCGCGGTTGGGCCCACGGCAGACGCACCTGGTCCACCGCGCGCACAAACCCCGGGTGCGACAGCACGACGAGCGGCGGCAGCAGCGTGTCGGCCAGCAGCCGACGGGCCCCGTACAGGTCGCCCAGCACCGCGTCGAGCAGCTGTGAGCGCTGCACCAGGCCCCGCTCGAGCGCTCTCCACTCGTCGGCCTGGACGATGACCGGCGCTGGGTCCAGCCGCCAGCGGTCGTCGCCTGCGTAGGTGACCCCGTGGTCGGCCAGCAGTGTCTGGGTGCTCTGGCGCGCGTCGGCCAGCACCTGCGGGTCTGGGGCGCTGCCGTCCAACCACGACCAGTCCGGCCGCAGCTCGCCAAGCACGGGCGAGGAGAGCAGGTCGGTCACGTGCGCCAGTCTATGGCTGTGGTCTCACGGCGGTCGCCGACGACCTGGTCGACCCCCTGGGCGATCTGGACGGCCAAGGTGCGACGTCCAAGGGCTCGGACGGAACCGGTGTTCAGAGGGAGCCGACGATCTCGACAGTGTCGCCGAGGGTGACAGACGTGGGGCGGACCTTGTAGCGGCGCGCGACCTCGTCGAGGTTGACGTCGACCATGGTGCGGCCGTCGGCGGTGCGCACCGACGCCAGGCCGTCGGGCAGGCGGGCCAGCTTGGAACGCAAGACGGGAGCGACCTGCTCAGAGACGTTGAGGCCGCGTGCCGAGGCGGCGATGACCAGGGTGAGCATCTGCCTAGACAGCTCGGCGGTCACGGTGACGCCGACCGCTCCGGCGGCCTTCGCTGCGAGCTTGACGGCGCCGGACACCCCGGGCAGCTGGTCGACGTGGACCTTGGCGTTGATCGCCCCAGGGGCGCCGGTCACGTCGCCGACGGCCTCGGGGAGCATGGCGGTGGCACGGGCGGCCGTGATGATCTCGTTCAGCTCTGCGGTGATCTTCATCTGCACAGACTGCCACGGACCAGGCGGTGCCACTGCTGTCAACCACCTGCCGAGACCAGGCTCACAGGGTTTGCTCGTCGATGGACGGTGCCTGTCGACGTGGGTGTTGCAGATCCCGGCTCAGGGACGGTGGCGGTAGGACCCGCCAGGGGTGACAGGGCCGAGGAGCGCGTCCACGGTCACCAGGGTGAAGCCAGCGGCCTGGAGCTGGTCGACGATGCCGCCGATGGCCTCGACCGTGGTCGGGCGGATGTCGTGCATGAGGATGATCGAGCCGGGTTCGACGTCTGTCAGGGCCCGTGCGGTGGTGACCTCCACGTCCCGGTTGCGCCAGTCCTCGGTGTCGACGCTCCACAGGACCGACACGGCGCCGCGGTCACCGATGACTGCGAGCACGGTGGCGTTCGAGGTGCCGTAGGGCGGGCGGACCAGCGTCGGGGTGACGCCGGTGAGCTGGGCGATCACGGTGTTCGTGGCGTCGAGCTGCCAGCCAGCCTGCTCGGGCGACAAGTTTGTCAGCCGTGGGTGCGACCAGGAGTGGTTGCCGATAGCGTGACCTTCGGCTGCCATACGTATGACGATGTCTGGGAACTGTTCGACCTGGATTCCCAGGACGAAAAACGTGGCGGGCACACCTTTGGCCGCGAGCACGTCGAGCAGGGCACCGGTGTACTCGGCAGGACCGTCGTCGAAAGTCAGGGCGACGCAGGCGAGCACAGCACAGTCGACCACCGCGGGCCGAACGTCTGGCTCAGGTTCCGGCTCTGGTTCAGGCGCGGGTTCGGGGGCCACGGACTCTTGGCGCCATCCGAGTGTCGGTGCAGGTGGCGTTGGTCCCGACGCGCCTTGGCCACGCTGCTGGTCAGCCTCGGCGACCACTGGCAAGGAGGCCGCCTGGACGTTGTCGGCCGCCGAGCCCTGCGCGGCCGCAGCGAGGAGCCACGCAGCGACGATGACAGCGCCGACCGCCGCACCACGTCGTCCCATCGCTCTTCAGTCCTTTCGCCCGGTTTGTCCAACCTCAGTGTCGCACCTTGACCCGTTCTTGGGCGAGCCTCCGCGCTGAGGCGCTCTTCTGGGGGATCGGCTGCATGCGCCGATCGTGGAGTGTCTCACCGTCGACGATATTTCTTGGGCAGCACACGCGCAGTATGCCCACCGGGGACGTCGCCGCCGCCGAGACCGGCGCTGGCCACTGTTGCGTCACCTCCTACCTGGGACAGCGCCCGCAGTCGTCGTCCTCGACCCGTCGGCCCGGCTCGACGAGCCCCGGTAGGCGCCAGCACCCGTGGACGAACCGGCTTTACCGTCCCCCACGCCGGTCGTGACCTGCGCGAGAGCACCTCATGGGGATTGCCCGAGCGGGTGACTTCCTGGACACGCAAGAGTGCTGGTTCTTCTCGGCAAAGACACTGGTGATCAGGAGAGATGTCCGCTAGGACGCCCCGCCACCTGCGCCAGAGCGACCGCCCGGGTCCACCAGTGGGATGAGGCGTAGGTCACATCTTTGCGATTTTCTGGTTCCTCACCGACAGGCTCTGGACCCAAGCTCCGTATCATCAACTCTCAAGCGCGCGCGCGTAGGCCGCGCCCTGCCAGAGCCCGTACCAACCCGTCAGGACGGTTTTGTGAGCCCGAAGCCAGCCCCGTTCCCTGGAGTCCCGAACGTCATCAATGGCAACGGTGCCGTCGCGTACGTGATGCAGCACGTGTGCGGCGGTGTCATCGGGTATCCGATCACCCCGTCGACCGAGATCTCAGAGCACTTCGAAGCGGCCCGAGCCGAGGGCCAGCTCAACGTGTGGGGTCGTCACCCGTTCTTCGTGGAGACCGAAGGTGAGCACTCCGCGCAGTCTGGTGCGCTCGGAGCCGCCCTCACCGGTGGTTCGTACGTGTCGAACGCCTCGTCCTCGCAGGGCATCTTGTACGCCCTGGAGTCGCACTACGTGACCGCCGGGAAGAAGATCGGCGGGTTCGTCCTGCAGGTCGCCGCCCGCGTGGTGTCCAAGCACGCCCTGAACGTCATGGCCGGTCACGACGACGTGTACTCCCTGCTGCCTGCCGGCTACACGATCGTCTTCGGGTCCAACCCGCAAGAGGCCGCCGACCTGGCCGCGATCTCCTACCGGGTCTCGGCGCTGTCGCTGATCCCTGTGGCCAACGCGATGGACGGTTTCGCCACCAGCCACGTCATGTGCGAATCGGTGCTGCCCGAACCTGAGCTGCTGCGCACCTTCCTCGGCGACCCGCGCGGCCGGATCCCCTGCCCCACCGTGGCCCAAGAAGTCCTGTTCGGCGCCAAGGGCCGGGTGTTCCAGCTCGAGCAGTACGTCGCGCGCCACGCCGACGAGCTGGCGTCCACCGACCGTGAAGCGCTCGTGGACTGGCTGACCCAGAACGCGGAGAAAGTCGAGTCCGACGGTGCTGGTGACCTGCTCGGTTCCACCCTGGTGTGGCTGCCCGACGACCTGCACGGTTCGTGGCGCCGCGCCTGGACCAACGCCTGGGACAAAGGCACCCGCCAGATGGTCCCGGCCTTGGTCGACCCCGACAACCCGGGTCTGACCGGTCCGGTGCAGAACCAGCCCGACTTCCAGGCTGGCGCTGTCGACCACCGCACCCACTTCGCCTCGGCCGTGCCCGCCATCGTGCGCCAGGCCATGGACGAGTACGCCGAGCTGTCCGGGCGCCAGTACTCACCGGTGCACACCTACGAGTGCGACGACGCGGACGTCGTGGTCATCGGTATGGGTTCGATCACCGACGACCTGCGGGCCGTCCAGCCGTACCTGCGCGAGCAGGGCATCAAGGTCGGTATCGCGTCGGTCAAGCTGCTCCAGCCGTTCCCCGAGGCTGAGATCGCCGCGGCGGTCCGCTCGGCCAAGGCCGTGCTGGTGCTGGAACGCTCGGACGACACAGCGCTGACCCGCCTGGTCTCCCAGACCCTGTTCCGCGCGAACGCCAACGCCAAGGACGAGCAGTTCGCCGGTATCCCGGCCCTGGCCACGCTGCCGCGGCTGTCAACAGTGATCTTCGGCCTGGGCAGCCACGACGTGCAGCCGCGCCACCTGGTCGCCGCAGTCAAGACCGGCGCCACCGGCAAGGCAGCGCCGCTGTTCTACCTCGGTTCGCAGTTCTTCGACGACGCGGCCACTGGTGACGCCAAAGCCCTGCAGGACCGTCTGCGCGAGGCGTACCCGGAGACCGCCGCCATGGCGATCACCACCGAAGCCAACCCGCAGCTGCTGCCCGAAGGCTCTTTGCGCATCCGGTTCCACTCCGTGGGTGGGTACGGAACAGTGGCGACCGGAAAGCTCCTCACCGACATCTTGTCTGGTGCCCTGGACCTGCACTCGAAGTCAGCCCCCAAGTACGGGTCGGAGAAGTCTGGCGCGGCGACGAACTACTACATCACCTTGTCGCCCGAGGCTGTGCTGCTGACCAACAACGAGCTCGAAGACGTCGACGTCGTGGTCTCCCCCGACCACATGGCGTTCACGCACACCAACCCCCTCAAAGGTGTGGTGCCCGGCGGGACGTTCATCTTGCAGTCCGACCAGGACCCGTTGACGGTGTGGAAGTCGTTGCCGGCCCACGCCCGCCGCACCATCCGTGAGCGCAAGCTCAAGCTGTGCGTCCTCGACGCTTTCTCGGTCGCCAAGAAGCACGCCCCCAGCGCCGACCTGGAGACCCGGATGATGGGTATCGCCTTCGTCGGCGCCGTCACCGGCCACGTCGACCGGGTCTCTGCCGGGGCGTCGGCGGCTGACATGCGCGAGAAGGTGCGCGCCCAGCTCGTCAAGAAGTTCGGCCGCAAGGGCGACGCGATCGTCGAAGGCAACATGGCCGTGATCGACGACGGTGTGGCCGCGACGGTCCGGATCGACTACGACGCCCCCGAGTTCGTCGCCGCGGACGAGGCCCGTCCCGTCGCCCGGGCTTCGGTGGCCCTGTCGGCGTCGATGTGCCCGGTCGCCACGACCAAACGCCCCCAGGCCCTGTTCGACCCGGAATATTACGAGAACCTCGTCGCCCGTCCGTTCCGCGAAGGGACGATCGGCGAGTCGCCGGTGCTGCCCGGCGCCGGGATGTTCATGCCGCCCGGCACTGGCGCTGCCAAGGACAAAGGCCTGTTCCGCCGGCAAGTCCCGGTGTTCGACCCCACCACCTGCACCGGCTGCCTGGAGTGCGGCATCGTGTGCCCCGACGCGGCTATCCCCATGACCGTGCACGAGGTCGACGACGTGCTCGCCGGAGCCCTGGACGCTGCGGACCTGCCCGAGGCAACATCCGCAGCCTTGCGCAAGGTTGTCCACGCGTGGGCCGAGCGCGCCCGCCGGCTGCTGCGCGAGGCTCCGACCGACGCGGTGCTGGCCGAGGTCATCGCCCAGGCCGCCGACGTCATCGACCCCGACGACCGTGTCGCCCGCCGTGGTGTCGACGCGGTGGTCGCAGCCCTGGGACAGTTCCCCGTGGCCCGCACCCGGCCGTTCTTCGACTCGCTGGAGAAGTCCGAACCAGGCACCGGTGCGTTGTTCTCCGCTGTGGTGGACCCGTGGAAGTGCACCGGGTGCCTGCAGTGCGTGGACGTGTGCGGACCCGGCTCCCTGGTCGACGCCGACCAGACCAAGGACGTGCTCAGCGATATCGAGACCCGTTTCGAGCGGCTCACCGAGCTGGCCACCACCCCGCGCCGGTTCACCGAAGGCGCGACCGAACCCGGCGGCGACATCAAACGCCTGCTGCTGGACCGTGACGCGTACTACGCCATGCTCGGTGGGCACGGGGCGTGCCGCGGCTGCGGTGAGGTCACCTCGATCCGGCTGGTCACAGCCTTGTCGCGGGCCCGCGCCGAAGACCAACGCCGCACCCAGGTGCGTGAGCTGGAAACCCTCGTCGACCAGCTGCGCACCAAGCTCGACGAGGTCGACGACCCGGCCCGCACCGCACGGATCACCGAGGCGATCACCGAGCTGGACTCGGCGCTGTACCGCGTCGAGGCTGGCCCGACCGGCAACGGCCCGTCGCCGACAGTCGTGGCCAACTCCACTGGCTGCTCGTCGGTGTACGCCTCGACCCTGCCGTTCACCCCGTACATCGACCCGTGGGTGAACTCGCTGTTCCAGGACGCGCAGCCGCTGGCCGCGGGGATGTTCGAAGGTGTGGCCGCCAAGGTCACGCCAGCGGTCAAAGCCCTGCGCACCGCACGGCTGGAGCTGGCCGACGCCTACGACGAGGCCCGCGACACCAAACCCCTGTCGACGATCGACTGGCGTGAGTTCACCGACGAAGAGCGCGCGCTCATGCCGGTGTTCTTGACGATCTCCGGTGACGGCGCGGCCTACGACATCGGTTTCGGCGCCCTGTCGCGCGTCCTCGCCGAAGGTATCCCGGTGAAGATGCTCGTGCTGGACACCGGCACGTACTCCAACACCGGCGGCCAGGCCTCCACCGCGAGCTTCACCGGCCAGGACTCCGACCTGGCGCGGTTCGGCTCGGCGCACGGCGGCAAGTCTGAGCTGCGCAAAGAGCTGGGCCTGCTCGCCGCGTTCCACCCGGGCACGTTCGCCTGCTCGGTGTCCACGGCGCTGTACGGGCACTTCCTCGACACCGCGAAGGCCATGCTGGAGTTCGGCGAGGGTGCGGCCCTCATGCAGGTCTACACCCCCTGCCAGCCGGAGAACGGTATCGCCGACGACGTGTCCGCGGCGCACGCCCGGGCAGCGGTCGAGTCGCGTATGGCCCCGCTGTACGTGCACGACCCGCGCGGCGGCGAGGCCCTGTCGGCCCGCTGGAACATCGAGGGCAACCCCGACGTGGACAAGCTGTGGACGAGCACGACACTGCAGCACGTCGACGAGTCCGGTGCGGTGGCGCTGCTGGAGACACCGCTGACCCCCGCCGAGTTCGCCTTCGGCGAGGTGCGGTTCGCCAAGCACTTCCGCAAGCTCAAAGCGGACCAAGAAGACGACGCGGTCCTCGCGGCCGAGTACGTCGAGCTACCGCCCGAGCAACGCGACGGCAAAGTCCCGTTCATCTGGGCTGTCGGCGCCGACCAGCGCCTGTTCAAGGTGGCCTGCGGCGCGGCGATCATCGCCCTGGTCGAAGACCGCCGCCGGCACTGGCGCTCCTTGCAGTACCTGGCCGGTGTGACCGTCGGCGCCCTGTCGGCGTCGCACGCTGGTGAGCTGGCAGACCTGCGGGCCCAGCTCGACGAGGCTGTGGCTTCGCGTGAGGCGTCCTTGGACGAGATCGCCGCAGCCATGGCCGAGCTGGCCACGTCGACCGCACCGGTCGCCCCGGCGCCGACCATGCTGGGTATGCCCGGCCCGGCGCCTGCGGCCCCCGCGGCGCCAGCACCGTCGGGTGCCGGTGACCGGCCGATCTGGCTCGACCCGGACGACCTACCCCAGTGCAACGACTGCGGCACGTGCTACCAAGAGCTCTCGGCGCTGTTCGAGAAGACGACCATCATGGTCGACGGTGCAGCCCAGGTCGTCGGACGCCTCAAAGACGGCGTGCTCGACGGGCTCGAGGTCACCGACGACCTCAAAGCCCGTATGGCCCGCGTCAAGGACAACTGCGATGCGGAGATCATCCAATGACGACCACCGACTCCACCCCCAGCCCGGTCGAGACCTGGTTGGGTGCCAAGGCCGCGCACGACGCGTCGGTCGCGCAGGTCTCGCAGCTGGAAGGGACCCGGGAAGTCGTGGGGTTCCGCCAGCAGATGGACCTGCTGCAACGGCGGCTGGCAGCCGACCCGCGCTCGTTCCGCCAGATGTTCTTGTCCGACGGTATGGCTGCCATCGCCGCAGAGTTCCGCGGCACCGAGCTGTCGCGCGACTTCACGGTGGCTCTGTGGGACGTCCTCTCCCGCGACGACGCCGCGTCAGTCGTCACCATGCGGTTCATCTGGAACCTGCCGATCGGCAAGAAACGGTTGTTCATCCGGGCGATCGACCACTACCTGCGCGACCGGTACCCCATGTTCGAAGGGCTGTCGGACAACTGGCCGTTGGGTAACGGCATCGAGCCGTACATCCGCCCGCCCGAAGAGCGTTCGCAGGACTTCTCCCTGGTCAACACCGGGTACCTGGGCTACATGGCCCTGGGGTTCACCCAGCGCGACACGGACCTGCTGGTGTGGCTGGAGGCCCTTCGCGACAAACAGTGCTCGGACTCCCCGTGCGAGCTGGGTGAGCTCATGGACGGCAGCCAAGGCGCCAACGGCGGCTGCCCCGTGCGGATCCACATCCCGCAGATGTTCGAGCTGCTGGGCCAGGGCCGGTTCGCCGAGGCGCTGGAGATGATGGAGGAATCCAACCCGTTGCCGAACGTCACCGGCCGGGTGTGCCCCCAAGAGCTCCAGTGCCAAGGCATGTGCCTGCACAAGAAACCCATGTCCATCGGCCAGGTGGAGTGGTTCTTGCCTGAGCGCGCCAAGATCGTGGACCCCGACTCTGACCAGCGTCGGTTCGGGCATATCCCCGACCCGTGGGTGTCACCGACCAAACCACCGGTGGCGATCGTCGGGTCGGGCCCGTCAGGCCTGATCAACGCGTACCTGCTGGCCGTCCAGGGCTTCCCGGTCACCGTGTTCGAGGCGTTCCACGAGCTCGGCGGGGTGCTGCGGTACGGCATCCCCGAGTTCCGTCTGCCGAACTCGTTGATCGACGACGTGGTGCGCAAGATCCGCCTTCTCGGCGGCCGGTTCGTGACGAACTTCGTCGTCGGCAAGACCGCCACCTTGGAAGACCTGCGCGAGGCCGGGTTCTGGAAGATCTTCGTCGGCTCGGGCGCTGGCCTGCCCAAGTTCATGGGCGTGCCTGGCGAAGAGCTGCTCAACGTGATGTCCGCGAACGAGTTCCTCACCCGCGTCAACTTGATGCAGGCCGCCCACGAGGACCACGAAACCCCTCTGCCGGAGGTCGAGGGCAAACACGTGATCGTCATCGGCGGGGGCAACACCGCCATGGACGCCGCCCGCACCGCCAAACGTCTGCGCGGCGACGTGACGATCGTCTACCGCCGCACCCAGGCGGAGATGCCCGCCCGTGTCGAAGAGCTCCACCACGCCCTCGAAGAGGAAGTGGCGCTCATGCAGCTGCACTCGCCGACGGCGTTCCACGGCACCGACGACGGTTTCGTCAACGCTGCGACCATCGAAGAGATGGAGCTGGGCGAGCCGGACTCGTCCGGCCGTCGTCGTCCGGTCGCCACGGGACGTACCTCGCTCATGCCTGTGGACCTGGTCATCATGGCCCTGGGCAACGCCGCGAACCCGATCATCAAAGACTCCGAGCCGAACCTTGCGGTGTCCCGCTGGGGCACCATCGAGCTGGAAGACGGTTCGCAGGAGACGTCCATCGAGGGTATCTACTCTGGTGGGGACGCCGCCCGTGGCGGTTCCACCGCGATCCTCGCTGCTGGGGACGGCCAGAGCGCCGCCCGCCAGATCCTGGATATCGAGGTGCCCACGGCTGAGGTGGTCTCCCGGGTCGACAGCGCCCGCGCGTACACCGACGCTGCCGGTGCCGAGTCGGTCATCTTGGCCAAGCGGAACCTGTCGCCGGGTATCGAAGAGTTCGTCGTACGGGCCCCGGTCATCGCCCGGTCCGCCCAGGCAGGCCAGTTCGTGCGGGTCTACCCGGCCGACAAGGGCGAGCTCATCCCCCTGACGCTGGCCGACTGGGACCCCGAGGCCGGCACCATCACCTTGGTGGTGCAGGACGTGGGTGTCTCCTCGGCGCTGATGAACGCCATGGAACCTGGTGACGTGCTCGTCGGCGTGGCCGGCCCGCTCGGGCGTCCGTCGGTGCTGCACAAGTACCCGGCGACCAAGACCGTCGTGTTCACCGCTGGCGGCCTCGGCCTGCCCCCGGTGTACCCGATCATGCGTGAGCACCTGCGCCTGGGCAACCACGTCACGTTGATCAACGGGTTCCGCACCAAGGACCTGATGTTCTGGGACGGTGAAGACGAGTACGTCGGCGCCCTGCAGGCCGAGTTCGGCAAGAAGCTGGACGTGGTCTACACCACCGACGACGGCACTTTCGGCACCAAGGGTTTCGTCACCACCCCCCTGGAGAAGATGCTCAAGGCCAAACGCCCCATCGCCGAAGTCATCGCCATCGGCCCCTCCCCCATGATGCGTGCCGTCGCCGACCTCACCCGCGGCTACAAGGTCCCCACCGTGGCGTCCTTGAACGCCATCATGGTCGACGCCACCGGTATGTGCGGCGCCTGTATGGTCCCCGTCGAAGAGGACGGCAAGCTCGTCCGCAAGCACGCCTGCATCGACGGCCCCGAGATCGACGCCCACGCCATCGACTGGGACAAGTTCCTTCCCCGTTTCGGCCTGTTCAAGAAGCAAGAACAAGCCGCCCGAGCCCGCCACAAGCTCTGAGGCTCAACGACGAGGCGCGGCGTGCCCCGGCACGCCGCGCCTCGTTGTTTCTGGACATTGGGGACGGTTCCTATGTCCTGCCTGGTCAGACTGTTCTCACCAGGTCGCCGCTGACGGTCTCACCAGGAGACCACCCCCTGCCCAACCGGCGTACCCTGGAGCTACCCAAGCTCGGCGCCGACGACGGCACCGACCTGTGGGACTGGTTGCGCCTGATCGCCGCGGACAACGAGGAGGAGATCGAGATGGCCGTCGACGCCAACGCTGACCTGCGACAAGCCGCAGACCTGATCACCGAGTTCTCCGCCGACCGCGACCGCCGCTACGAAGCCCTGGCCCGTGAGAAGTTCCTGCACGACCAAGCCACCCGCGAATACGAAGGACTCCAACGAGGCCGCGAAGAAGGCCTCAAACAAGGACGCGAAGAGGGACGCGAAGAAGGCAGCCAGTCACGTGCCGTGTCGAACGCTCGCAACGGGCTGCAGATGGGTCTGCCGGTCGAGCAGGTCGCGACGATCACCGGTCTGAGCGTGGACGAGGTGAGACGGCTGGCCCTCGACGGCTGACCAGCCAAGGACAATGGGGGTTGTTCCTCTGGGGACATTGGGGACGGCTCCTATTGTCCTGCCTGGTCAGGGGCCGCTGGGAACGACGTCTGCCAGGGGTCGATCACGACCAGCCCGTCGAAGCGGGCGAAGTCGCGGACGTTACGGGTGACCACGCTCAGGCCGTGGACGAGGGCCGTCGCGGCGATGTAGGCATCGGCTTCGGGTGCCTGGGACGGCAGGTGCAACGCCGCCGCCCACCGCGCCACGTAAGCGTCCACCGGGAGCACCCGCTCGGCGAACTGGGCGTCGAGGATGTCGAGCCACCGCCGCAGCACGGCACCCTGGGCAGCGTCTGTGCGTTCCTTGCCCAGCACACCCCATTCAAGCTCTTTGACGGTCACTGCTGACATGTAGCCTGACGCGGCGTCGAGCCCACGCGCCCAGCGGACCACCGCTGGGTCAGCGGTGCCCAACGGCACCTGGCGAGCCCGGACAGTGGGGACGGTTCCTATTGTCCTGCCTGGTCAGCGTCCATCGGTGTCGATCTCGTCGGAGAGCACTCCCGCAACGTCCGCTAGAACATGTTGGGTTCTGCGACGACGACCGCGATGGTCAATCGACGAGGCCGATCTCGTCGGAGAACTCCGCGAGAGTTTGGTCCGCCCGGTCGCTCCGACGAGGCTGGATGGTCTCGGTCTCGAATCCCACGACGGTGCGTTTGGTGCGGGAGAACTCTATGCCGACCAGGTGGACCGGGACGCGGTCGGCCAGGTACTTGTCGGCGTAGCCGCGGTCTTTGATCTGGGCCAGAGCCATACCCTCGGGCTCGTCGTCGACCATCTTGAACTCGAACACGTACACCTGGGCACCCACACGCACTGCTAGGTCCAGCCGACCGTGGTTCGACGACTCCTCGGCCACAGGGTCCAGGCCGCTGCCGGCGACACATGCGTAAAACACCGACGAGTAGAACCCCTCCTGCGTGCCGATGTCGTTCCTCGTGAACCACTGGTACGGGATCCCGGCGAACAACGAGACCACGAACTCTTCCAGCGCTTCGGTCTGCCCAGCCTCCAGCAATAACCGCAGCTTGCGGCGGTGACCCTCAGCGCCGCTGGTGTCGTCGATCAGCCACGCCAGCAGCGTCGAGTTCATGGCGTCGCGGACCTCACGGTTGGGGTACCCCAGGATGTAGTACGTCGTACCGCCGACCACCTCAGTGCCGGTGATCGTCAGGTATCCAGACTGGAACAGCAAGGCTTCGACCGTGATGTCGGCGATGTCGAAATTCGACAGCAGGTCCGACGTGGCGTACGAGCGGGCCAGGTTCGGGGCGAAGAAGCGCCGTGACCGCAATGTCTCGACCAAGAACGCTGGCGTCCCAGTCCCGAACCAATAAGACCTGAGCTTGCGGTGGCGGAACAGCAGCAGCAGGTCGTACGGGTTGTAGACCGCCGTGCCGTCCCAGTTGTAGCCGTTGTACCAGTCCCTGACCTCGTCGCGGTCCAGCCCTTCTAGCTCGGGGCCGAACACCTCGTCCAGGTCGTCCTCGGTGTACCCGCACACCGCCGAGAACGCTTCGCTCAACGAGATGTCGTCCAGGTTGTTCAGCTCAGAAAAAATGCTCACGTGGGAAAACTGTGACACCCCTGTGAGCATGACGAACCGAAGATGTGCCTCCTGGTCCTTGAGCACTGAGTACACATTGGCCAGCCCGTCACGCATCTGGACTGCCAGGTCCGTGTTGGTGAGATTGTCCAGGATCGGTTTGTCGTACTCGTCGACCAGCACCACCACCTGCTGCCCGTGGACCTGCTCGGCCTCCTGGATCAGCCAGATGAACAGGTCAGGGATCCGGTATTCGGGCATCGGACCCAAGCCGAGCCTCATCGCGTTGCGGTGCAGCTGGGCGATGATCCGCTCGTCCAGCGCCGCCGGGTCCCGCAGCCTCCCACCGGCGAACGACAGGCGCACCACCGGGTAGACCGTGTCCCAGTCCCACTCGTCGTAGCAGGCCAGCCCCTCGAACAGGGCCTTGTGCCCCGCGAACATCTCCGCCAGGGTGTCGATGAACAACGACTTGCCGAACCGGCGCGGCCGGGACAAGAAACACGTGCGCCACTTGGCCAACTGCATGGCATAGCCAGTCTTGTCCACGTAGTAGTAGTCGCCGCTCCGGATCGTGGCGAACGTCTGGACGCCGATGGGCAGTTCCTTGCGGTCCATCACCCCTCCCAAGTGTCGCGGCGGTCGAGCCCATCCTACGCGTGGCCAGGTCCGCGATGCCGCTGGGGTCGTCAGCAGGTCGTGTCCGCCAGCGACAGCGAGCCTGGGTGCCCACGCCTCCGCTGCGTGCGTCAACCCGCCGCGCCTTGTCACTTCCCATGTGCTTGCACTCGCGGGTGCGGCAAGATACGGCTATGTCGCCCACCTTGCCGCGGATGACCGCCAGCCCCTCGATCTACGAGGTGGTCCGCGCAGGTCTCGGCGCGGACGGTCGCCTCCCAGCCCAGGGTTTCGCACTCCCGGACGACCCCGCCCCAGCGCCGGACCAGCTCTTGTGGGCACCGGGGGCGATAGACGGAGTCCTTGCAGGACCGGGGAAGAAGGCCGCCAAGAAACAGGCCCGGGCGGCTTCGCACGCCCTGGTCAAGGCTACGCGTCAACCCACCGAACGCAGGTTGGCCACGCTGTATGAAACCCTCCGGGACGAAAGCTCGCTGGGGTATGTCGACAAGATGATCGAATATGTCGTCACAGCCGACCCGGATGCTGGAACCGTCCACGATCTGGGGGTCTGGCTCGCGACCACGGCTACCGACCGGAGCCCGGTAAAGATCGGGCTCGCCCTGGTCGGTATCACTGGGCTGCGCGATGCTGGCGAGGTCGTGATGACGCTCGGCGCCCACGACGAGTTCACGTTGTTCGCGGCGGTGGCCTTGAGCAACGGTACGCCAACTCCCGAGCTGGACCTTTGGCACCTGGCCCAGCGGGTCGACGGCTGGGGCCGCATCCAGTGCGTCGAGCAGCTGCGGGGCGCGTCAGACCCGCAGATCAAGGACTGGCTCCTGCGTGAGGGGTTCCGCAACTCGATCATGTACGAATACCTCGCGTTCATCGCCGCGACCACGGGGGACCTGCTCGGCGCCCTGCGACGCCCCGATGTCGACCGCGAGCTGCTGACCTCCGCCGGCCAGATCATCACAGCCCTCATCGACGGCGGGCCGGCCGAGGACATCGGCGACCTCACCGACGCCCCCGCGCTCCTCGACGCCTATCTCGACCTGCTCGCTGACCGCGCAGAGACGCTCACTGACCTGGATACCGCTGTGTCCATCGTCGGGGTGCTGGACCGAGACCCACACGGCTGGGCCGAGAGCAAGCGAGCCGGGCTCCTGGACAAGGCACAGCGCGTGATTGCCGCGCCGCTGTGGCCGACGCTGGTCACCGCTGGCCTCGAGTCTGACGACCCCCACACGTTCTGGCTCGCCAACCAGGCCGCTCCTCGGTTCGCGATCGACACTTTCGACATCCATCTCGCGCGCCTTCGAGCTGATCCGTTCGGGACGTCCTGGTACGCCGCCTGGCAGGCGGCCGACTCCGCCGACCGGCGAGGGGCGCTGGTGAGCCTAGCCCGGAACACGTGCCCGCGGGAGGCCATCACCACTGGCGCCCCGGACACCCTCCTCGGGTTCGGCCCAGAGTTTCGCGTCCACGATGTGCTTGGTTGGACGCTGCAAGAGCTGCGGCACTATCCCGGCACCGGCACAGACCTCGTCGCCCTCGGGCTGTGCAGCCCGGTGGCCCGCAACCGCAACATGTCGCTCAACGTGCTCAAGGAATGGCCGGTCGAGGACTGGTCCGACGTAGTCGGCGAACACCTTCGCGAACTCGCGTCATCAGACCGGCACGAGGACATCCGCGCGGCGGCTGGCGAGCTCCTCGCCCGCCTTGACCCGCGGCAGTAGGTACCGGCTCCCGGCACCTGCGACGTACCCGGTTCGTGAGTTGAGACGCTGCACTCGTAACTATCACTGTGAGCGGAACTGCCTAGGTCGGTGTCCAGGCCGAGGTCGTGGGCCTAAGGCGCTTGCGGCACGCTGACGACACGGACGCGGCGGTGAGCCGGGACAGGGCGCAGATCGTCACCGCCGGTGCCAACGCCATGGTGCGGGTGTGGACATCGTCAACACTGGCTGGCAGCGCCACTTGCTGCCCGGACACAGAGCGGAAGTGGCCTTCGGCCCACGTTGCGTGATCGGCGTGATCAGGCAGGGTGGAGGACGTGAACTTGGCAACAGCGCGCCGAGGTGTGTGGCATCTCCGGCACGGCGGTTTGGCGGGATTGCGTCAGTTCCGGCAACGGGTGAAGGTCGACGCTGCACCCGGTGATGTGCGGGCACGGCCGCACCGTGACGGTCTGACGTTCGCACCGTGGCCCTTGCCGCCTGCTCCGGCGCGGCGCGCCGAACTGCGGGTCGCGGTGATCTTGGACGACTTTTCCGCGATGGCTTTTGGGTACGAGTGGACCCAGGTGCGCCTGACTCCCCAGCGCTGGCGCGAGCAGATGGACGGCGTTCATCTGCTGTTCGTCGAGTCGGCGTGGGCAGGCAACGAAGGGGCGTGGCGCTACCAGCTGACCGGCACGAACGCACCAGGCCCGGCGCTGGTTGCGCTGCTGGGGTGGTGCCGCGCCCATGGGGTGCCCACCGTGTTCTGGAACAAGGAGGATCCGATCCACTACGAGGATTTCCTTGGCACCGCGTTGCTGTTCGACCACGTCCTGACCACGGACGGCGACCTGGTGGAGACCTACCGCACCGCGTTGGGGCACGACCGGGTCGGCGTGTTGCCGTTCGCCGCGCAACCCGCGGTGCACCACCCGATGCGCTCGGGGCACGGCTATGCCGAACGCGACGTGGCGTTCGCCGGGATGTACTTCGCTCACCGGCACGCCGAGCGCCGCGAGCAGATGGACCTGCTGCTGGGGGCCGCGTCGCGCGCCTCGGGGCGTATGGAAACGGGGCTGGAGATCTTTTCGCGCCAGCTCGGCGGAGAGTCCCGCTACCAGTTTCCCCCGCCGCTGTCCCAGCACGTCGCTGGGCGTCTGGACTACCCGCAGGTGCTCACCGCGTACCGTGCGTACAAGGTGTTCTGTAACGTCAACACGGTGGTCGGCTCCTCGACGATGTGCGCTCGCAGGGTGTACGAGATCACTGCGTGCGGCACCCCGGTCGTCTCAACCCCGAGCCCGGCGATCACCGCGGTGTTCGGCGACGACGTCCCCCAAGTCGCCAACACAGATCAAGCCGAAGCGACCTTGCGCGCCCTGGTCACCAACCGCGAACTGCGCGACCGGATGGTGCACCGGGCCCAGCGTAAGATCTGGGCTGCGCACACATACTCGCACCGCGTCGATCAGGTGCTCGACGCCGCCGGGATCGCCGGGCACCGGCTGACCGCAGGTCCGCGAGCCGTGAGCGCGCTGGTCTCTTCAAACCGGCCGCACCGGCTCGAGTCGGTCCTGGCGACGGTGACTGCCCAGAAAAACGTCGAGGTCCAGCTGGTGTTCGTCGCCCACGGCTGGGACGTCGACAGCGACGCACTTCGCCGCGCAGCCAAGGATGCTGGACTGGCCGACGCCGTGGTACTGCAGGCCGACAAGGACGTCCCGCTCGGAGAGTGCCTGAACAGGGCCGTCGGTGCCGCCGACGCCCCGGTCGTCGCGAAAGTCGACGACGACGACGTCTACGGCGAGCACTACCTATTCGACCAGCTTGCCGCAATGAACTACTCCGGTGCTGACGTGGTCGGCAAGCACGCCCACTTCGTCTACCTGGCGCAGACTGACGTCCTAGCGCTGCAGTTCGCCAAGTATGAGCACCGGTTTAGCCATTTTGTCGCCGGTCCGACGATCGTCGCACGTCGCGACATCGCGGCAGACGTCGCCTTTCCTCCACTGCGCTGCGGCGAAGACACCGGGTTCTTGTCGGCGGTGCTCGAAGTTGGCGGCACGATCTACTCGGCCGACCGTTTCGGCTTCGTCAAGGTGAGAGACGCGGACGTTGGGGCGCACACCTGGGCAGTTTCCGACGCCCAAATCCTGGCCACGGCGCAGGTCCAGGGGTTCGGCCGAACCTTTGTCCACGCAATGGCATGACAGGAGCGCCGTCTGGCGTCCTTGATACGCCCATCTAGGTGCGATTTCATTGCTTCTAGCCGTCGAGCACATCAAGGGATGTTACACCTATAGAATCACGCATCTAAGAATGCTGAGCGTCGGTGACTACTAAAATCGTGCGTCGCCCAGGATCGCAATGTTGCTCCTATTTTTGGGCGCCGGACGTGCCGGCCATCACTTTAAGTGAACGAGCGTTGTGTGAGGCGATTTCACGCACAAAGTCCGCGATGCGCGAATAGGCGTCTTGTGAATAGTGAAATGGCTCGGGTCCCCATTTGTGCATGGAATCGGCGAGTGGGTCTGGGCTGAGTCGAAGGTGCCGTATTCCAGAGTCAGCAAGATACTGGTGATAGCGGCCGAAGAGAGCATTCCAGGTGTCGATTGACTTGCCCCTGTAGGCTTTCATTGGTGTTCCGTTTTCGTCACGTTCTGCGAATACTATCCAGACAAACGCTGTGCGTTCGATCATTCCGGCCCGCAGAAGTTCGGACAGGAGACGATCCGCTGCCGTCCGCCAGAGTCCAAAATGCTCATCAGTACCGAAGGAGATGGGATGTCCACTAGCAATGGTGTTGTTGAGGCTAGATTGCTGATACTCCAGCGAGGGGGTGACGAATGAGCCGCCGTCCACCGGCAAGATCCCGAGACGTTCGATGAGAATATCGAGTAGGAGGACATCGGAACGAGGGGCCACATCAATGATGCGTCGTAAAGCGTCCGAGTTGATGTCACCCATGACCATACGCCGCCGAAATGCCGAATGTAGTCCAAAATCGCCCGGACCGATTTCAACGGGTGGAGTCATTGCGCTGATGATGGACTGCCGGGCCACGTATGACACCACGGTGAGATCATCGCTCGACTCAACCGAGTCCCTCGATACGCATCCGCCGTAGATCGACACCCTTATTTCGCTCTGGTGTTCGCTGCGTGACACACTCCCGCCCGTGGGCACCGCCACGTGTGGAACGGTCACGACAGGCTCCCTTCTCCAGCTCGGACGGGCGAGTTGCCGATACCCGACAGCCCCGTCGCACGCGGGAATCGGTCACTCTCCATTCAGTCTTGCCGTGACTCCGCCTGCGCGCATCCCGGGCCCATGAGCACGACAAGCACCCCGAGACAGAGGCATCGGATCGGTAAGGCACCATCGAACCTACGCTCTTGCGACTCGATCGAGGCCCACCTGACCTGTGAGTCTTGAGGTGGCTGGTCTGAGACCGGCTGCCGAGGACGGCTCTGGCCCTCCGCGTAAGCGTGACTCCCACGTGACTTGGCCTCTGTGGTGGAGTGCCCTGACGATGATCGACCACTTGCGTGGGGTGGGTGGCGTCGTCTTCGGCCCACCTCGGTGGCTTGATCAGAAGGCTGTCCGACCGCGCGGCGACATGGGGGCCGTGACTCATCACAGGCCTGTCCCGGTGTGCCTTCCTCCCGGACCGATGCCAGCCGCGTTGTGGCCAGAGCCTAGTTCCCGATCAGGAAGGACCGGCAGTGACCGTCGTCGCCCGCACTCACCCGTTCGTCATCGGTGTGGACACCCACGCCAAGACCCACGCCGTGTCGATCCTGGTCACCCCGAACGGCCAGGCAGTCGACCACACAGTTTCCCGCCACGCCCGCGGGTATGGCCCGCGCGATCGACTGGGTCGCTCGACGCACCGGTGGGGATTTCGTAGTTCTACGACGCAGTCCTGCCCGCACGCTGCTGGACAAGCCCGGAATCAGCCCGGTGACCGCCGCAGTGGCGATGGCTGCCTGGTCCCATAACGAGCGGCTCCGCTCAGAGGCTGCGTTCGCCTCCCTCGCAGGCGTCAACCCCATTCCGGCGTCGTCTGGCAGTGCCACACGTCACCAGCCCGGCCTACAGGGGCCTGACTCCAAGGATCTGGCGAACTGGTCAGTTTGGACCGAGATGAGCTCTCATACCTGCCACGGTCTGCGCAACTCACTAGCGGGAGCACCACCGACCCGGCTCACGGGTGCAACCAGTCGTTGGACATGGAGATGCCACCGGGACGCAGCCACACTGGGTTTTGACCTTTCTAGCCAAGAGGCGCCTCCTGCTTCTGTACCCCAATCGCCGACAGGCACTACATAGCAAAGTCTCCAAGAAAGTCCCCGCTATCTGCGTGATGTCATCGAGATCTGCCGACTGACCAAAGACTGCAGCGCGGGCAGACTCCGGATGCGCTAGCGCAGCCGTTCGAGTTGCGGACCACCAGGCGCTGAGCAAGACTCAGCAACGAGGAGCGCAGCCAACGCTCCAGTAGAGGATTCAAATGTCCCCTCGACGCGGCCCAAGCCGTCGGACCGACCGCAGGCGTTCGCGAGTAACTTTAGTAGATCGATGGAACAGAAGGGGTCCGAGGCGAAAAATGGTCGATCAAGGGCCGGGGCAGTGTGTCGACTGTAGACAACGAACGGGCACGGCTACCTTCGCCGAACTCTTTCTCCAGAACAACGATACTTACCAGGCAGGAAGGCTGTGAAAATGACCAAGCGACTACAGGAAATCTATCGGAGTCTGGTAGAAGATGCAGAGTATTCGAAACTGGATGGAATCGACAAACGGGCAGAGTCGCTGGCAGAGTTTTGCGGAGTCAAAGAGGAGTTGCTGTGGACAGGAAAGTCTCGCCTGTGCCCTCTCGACCTTCGAGTCCTGGTCCTTACCCACTCAAAACAGAGGAATGGGATTTTGGTAGGAATCAAAGGGCTTGGTCCACATGAAAGTATGCCGTACTACTCATGGAGTCGGGCCGGTTTCCACTTCAGATATCTGAATCCGTCCGGAGGTACGGGGTACTGCGACGTACCAACATGGCCGTTGATGGCAAAGCCTGATGCCACTGTGGAGGTTTTCCTACGCGGGTGTCGCCCGACGAACCCACTATTTGCGGCGAAACTCATGCAGGACGACCCGCCGGGCCAGGGGAAATATCTCAGAAGCGAACTTGGGGAGAGCGAGGAATTCAGTCGATTTGTGGAGGCCCTGTCCTGCTGCACTGGAGACCGAGACAGAACTTGGCAGGAGCTCGTAGTCGGTGCCGGCGGCAAAATTGGTCCTGCTCTCGGAGCAGGAACGCTATTGAGTGGCGAATGCCTTTCATTGATGTACCGCGTACCTGGGTTTTCTCGATGGATTTTTATCACCCCATCGGAGAATTTTGGTACAGGCATGTCTATCGCGGCGATGACAATTGCTCCATCAATGCACGTCACAATTGCGCCGAGTGGTATCACTCGCTGTGTGTCTAGGCACCTAGAGAGGCTGGAAGAAATTGACTACTCCATGCTTCCCAATCCTGATTGTATTCAGAAATCTCAAGCTCCAGATCTCGGCGTTCTGGGCCATGACAACTTTGCACACTCGTATCTCCAGTGCCTACCGGCGTTCGAAAGGATTTCCCGGCTCGAACGAACCGTCTCTTTCGCAGAGGCCACCGTCGAACTGAGCGCCAGAAATCCGCTCGGTGACGTGACAAAAATTGTGCCAGGATTGCCACCACTGTGCAAGGATGCGGAACTGCGGAGGAGCGATTGTGGCGCATCAGGACTAGCTTTTTCCGAACGTCTAATACTGCCGCTTGGAGTGGGGGTCGACAATCAACGCAAGGCTATGAAGATTTCCACGTCACTGCGCCATCTAGTTATCGCTCATGCGACCCGTTCTGGAGATCCGCCTCCCCTGGTTGACACTATTGCGAACGCAGGTCACGATTTTGTGTTGTGGGTATCAATTCGGGGGATCGTGCCCCGGACGCCATCCAACTTTGAGGATGTCGTTGTCTCGCTGGCAAAAATTCTGGACGTCGTCAGAAGTGGTCCGGCCCTCGTTCTGGACGGCATGTCTCTACAATGGGGCTGGGAAGAGAGATCTTTCCTCAAAGGCCATAGATTGGACGAATATTTCGATGCGGAACTCCGGATTGCCTCATCGATTGAAGACAGGATATCTTCCGATGGTCTGTCCACGGCCGTCTATCCGGCAATCGGGATGAAAATGGCCGAGTCGATTCAGTTGGCATCCACCGTCGACGCGTATTTTACTCACGACGGAACAACTCAACATAAGATTGGATGGTTCTACCCAGAGCTTCCGGGCATCGTGCATGGACCCAGGCAGCGTTCGTCATCGGCACAGTTTGGCTGGCACCCGGTAGAAGGCGGAGTGGCGCCGGTATACGTTCCGAGTGAACTGATCATCGACGATCCTTCCATAGACTCATGGGTACCCCAAGCAAACTACGGGTACTCGGTTCTTCTCAATGACCAATGGGTCGACTTTGTCCGAAAGTTTGCTGACCTGGTTCAGAGTCGGCGGGTTCTACAGGAACGACTCACCAGACTCGCCCGTGTGATGTAGTGGCCAAACATGGCGGCTCCAGTCAAATTTGCAATCCTTGTCAGACGGTCGCGGCAACGAGTTTGCACCGGCTGCGGGGCGGTAGGTAGGACGGGGACCTGACCCCGGATATTGGACACGCGATCCCGGCTGTGCCGGGAAGAGGATGCCCGCATGACACGCAAGACGTACTCCGAGGAATTCCGTCGTCGGGCCGTCAACACAGTTGAATTTTGACCCCTTTTTGTGGTGGGTTCCAGCCGTCGTCGCAACACTGGGTGGTCTGGTGAGGTTGGCAGGGCGATGAAGAGTTCTGCTGGTGTGCGGTGTCCGATGACGGCTTGGGGGCAGGCGTTGAGATCGTCGGTGAATACCTTCAGGTATGCTGATGTGTGTACCGACTGGTCGGTGCCCTCGGGGAGGTACTGGCGCAGGAGTCCGTTGGCGTTCTCGTTAGTGCCGAGATGCCAGGGTGTGCGTCGCAGAAGAAGACCTTGGTGCTCAGCGCGCCGGTGATCTCCTGGAAACGTGACGTCTTGGTGCCCCGGTCTTACGTGGTCTACTGGGGCAGGTGCGCCGGTAGGTCGGCCGGGTCCTCGACGAGCGCGTCGCGCACCGTCGCGGCGCTCTGCTGGTGGAAGAGTTTGACGATCCGGGTCTGGCGCTCAGGTCGCGCAGCGGTGCGCGGGACTGACGATGAGGTCGTTCTCCCACGCTCTGGCGACCGACCGGGTAGTGGGGTCGAACGGTCGTTCGTGAACGGACAGGCCGGGGGTCTTGAAGCGGTGCTGGCGTTGGTCCAGGCGTCGGTGGGCGCGAGGGTGGTCCCCACCCGGTGCGCAGCGGAGGGCACGCCGGTCTATTCCTGACAGGTGGCCTGGCCAGCTGACTGGCGGGACGGTTGATGGCCTGGTAGATCGACGCTTGGCACAGGTGTATCTGCGGGTCGTCGGCGAGACACAGGCACAGATGGCGGCTGATCTGCCGCGGGCTTTACCGTTGGCGCAGGTGCCCGAGCAAGAACATCTCCAGCAACGGTGTCGTGGTCCAGCGCGGTGCAAGGGGCCGGCGTCGGCACCCGGGCCGTTTTATGGTGCCCTTCGAACGGACGGCACCGTGCCGACCCGAGCCGCGACGGCGCACACGCTCAGCCCAGCTTGAGGCAGATCATCGATCTCGATGCGCTCGTGCGTCGACGGTGCGCTAGAACTGACCCCTTGGCGACCGCCCCGCCGCTAGAGAGTCAGTCTGAACGCGTCGTCGACACCCGTGCTGGAACAAAGACCCCGCACTGGTCGGCGAGGCGGCCAGCGGGTCCAGGGGTAGCACGAACCCCACGACGACCGTCGTGGCAGACCTTCAAACCGTTGCGCCAGTTAGGGCTCGTCGAGCGTGAGATACCGACCTCGCGTCGGGCACCGGCAGTCGTCCACCACCAAGCCAGCAGCCGGATTCGGCTACGCCGCAAGGTCAACACCACCGTCCCGGCCAGGGACCCCGGCCCGGTCCTTAACCTGCTCGAACGAGACTTCAACGCTGCCGAGCCAAACCACCGCTACGCCGGAGACGCCACGTACCTGCATATCTTCGACGGCACCAACCTGTACCTGGCCACCGTGATCGACTGCCACTCGCGGCTGCTGACCGGGTGCGCCCTGGCCGACCACGTGCGCACGTCCTTGGTCGACCGCCCTCAGAGCAGCCAAGTCCACTCGCACCACCTTGACCGCAGCCACCTTCCACCGCGACCACAAAGCCCAGTACACGTCCAGAACCTACGCCGCCCTGTGACAACGCCTTGGAGTCACCCGGTCGACGGGCGCCCTGGGGACCAGCGCAGACGACGCTCTGGCCGAATTGTTCAACGCCGTCATCAAACCCGAACTCTTTCACGGCGTCCTCACCTCGACCGACCCTCTGACCTGTCCAAAATCCGGAGTCAAGGCCCACTAGTTCTACGACGGCACTCCGGCGTCGACGCTCTTGTCGACTCCACTCGAATCCACGACACACCCTTCCCAACCAGACCCCACCAAGATCTAACTGAACTCATTTATCAAATAGAGACGACTACCGCCGAAGTTCGTCAACCGGATGCAGCCGCCGTCGCAATTTCCGCCAGGCGTGCCACGTACTTCTGTTTACCGCAACCATAGAGCGAGCCCTCCATGAGACGCATCCTGTCGACGAGAGTTCCTGCCGACGCCCGGGAACATACAGCGGTCGCCCACGAATCGAGGTCGGACTCAAGTTGCCGATAGAATTCACGGTCACTCCACGATGGAGATAGATCGACGCCAAGCGAGGAAAAGGAACTTATAATGCGACCGGCATTAAGCAGCGGGAAAGCATTGTAGGGAGTTGGGCGCCCGGTCCTGCTGTCAACAAAAAAATGCACGGACGCGTCCAGAGTATCAAGATAGTGGAGCGTCCCACAACGTGGCTCAAGGGCACGGCGACAGAACCTCTGTCCACGACGGCGAACCAGCACCGCCTCGCTACCGGCCCGACGGCCCAGGAGTTGCCGCCCATGAACCGCACTGCCCTCGGCAAAAATGAGAGTACGAGCCCGCATGTACCAAGATAGTTGTTCCGATATGACCAGCGTCTCGGGCCTGACTGTCTTGACGCCAACAGAATCAAGTACACCCTCCACGTAGATCTCTCCTCCCAGAGATCGGTCGCCGAGACCGGCTCGCGATACGTAGACGACATTGTCTCCCTTGTCACCAAGGCCGCGAGCACGAGCATTAGAATCAAGTAGATCAAGGTATGCCTCGCTCGGAGCGCCGCCCGCCCCCATATACTCTCCCTGAGGAAAGACATGCAACTCCGATACCACGACAGGCACGGCCCCACAGAATAGGACCTGAGCTCTCGAGATCCCGAACCAATCGAGCGTCTCCCAAAACCAACTCTTCAATCTAGCTGCCGAAACATCATGAGGAAGCAGGAATAGAAATTGTCCATCAGGATGCCGGGCTACAGACGCGGCTAAACGAGGTACATACTCGGCAAGAAAATTTCCAAAATTCTGCGCCGCATAGCCTCCCCACACGACAGGGCCAAAAATGACATCGGGCGCCAAGTCGGACTCGTGAACGGGAAACATTGCCGGCCTGCCGTCGCGAATATGGTAGACGAACTCGGGAGGAGAATGACCCTCCCACAATGGGCCACCGAATGGGATGCTAATCTGATGCCCTGCAGCAGGTTCAATTCGGACTTCTTCGACGACACATTCCATCATCGGATCAACCATCATGTAGTCCTCTGCAGCCAGGAGTCTCGCTCTTATGTGACCAGACGATCGTGGTCGAGCGGCGCTCATGACGAAACGTGACGCTCGATTCGCTATCATCCAGAAATAGCTCGGAGACCGTCACCGAAGAGTAACTCGTCGGAATACACTCAAATAGCACAGCGGGCCGCCAACTTCGACCGACATGAATCGCTTCTACCGCGGGCGAAGGATGGATGCTTCCATACTCGTTACTCCGCCATCCGCTTACCCACGGGTACTCGTCGTTTCCTTCCCACCCCGCCACCACACGAAGTCTCTGCTCTCCCGTGATCCAACGCATTCGAAGAGATGACGGGCCGTGTCCAGTGACTTCCGCTTCACCCACTTCGTAGTGGCCGTCATCCGGGACGTTCCAACGTTGAACAATCTGCTCCTCCTCGTCCACCTTGACTTCGTCAACGACCAAAAGATACGCACTCTTTAGTGGAAATATGATAGTCCGTGACCACTGACAGCGCGGAATGGTCCCGAGATCGAACGTTGCAATCAAGTGCCCGCAGCTTCTTTCCCAGCGCACCAGCGTTGAGGTCGCATCCTGGTCGTAACCGCGGGAAGGAACAGTGACGATATTGTGTGCATTCATCTTCTTCACCCACGTACGCCAAGGACTTTGCGTGTATCCATACATACCCGAATCGGTAAGAAGACGATGGCTGCCCACAGCCCATTCAACTGTACCTGCATCCTCATGTCCATGGGGTGCTGCGGCAAACGATTGACCGAAGCGGGCGGCCAGATAAGTCTGCTGCCTTACTGTCGACGATGACCGGGCAAATAGGTAGCCCGCGGAAAAGGCGGCAATGTCAGCGGAGCGCCTTGGTGCATCTGGGTCAACAACAGGAGGTTGTACTTCGCCAAGCGCCGTGTCACCAAAACCACATATTGTTCCATCGTGCAACGTTGCGTAGTCCAAAAAACGCTGCATGAGAGAAATGCGCCCCCACTCTCGTTCCAGCGGAATGTCGACAAGTTGGAGTTTTTGACGAAATTCATACCACCACCGATGCAAACGCGCATGATAGGCGATTGATCCCTCTGTCGACGAGCCGTCCGCGGCAACTGAGCACTTCAATAGACGAAAGCCTCGCGCATGTGCCGTGGCAATGTAGTCATCGCGAGCCAGAAGTATTCCGATCCCTAGTAGTCCAGAATTTTGCATCAAACAGTGGTTACCCCAGCCTTTGTAGTGATCGCGCTGGAATAGATGATCGCCGATGCGCTCCAACTCAAATTGTAGCCATTCTGGTACTCCGAGAAATGATACTGCAGCAACTAGCGCAGCCGCCCGCACCCCCGTGGGATGATCCTTCCAATAGACACTACTGATTCCAAGTTTGTCTGAGTCGCACAGACATAGAATTCTTCGGAGAAGATTGGTGTAGCCCCTGCAAGCCGCCTGATCACCTGAAATCGCCTCTCGACGTACGGCATCAGACCACGCCATCGAAGCAAATAGGGATCGCCAGTTGTCGTCGATGCACCCTTTGGCCTCAAATGAGTCGTAGTCCAGCAATACCGGGTTATGAGGTGCAATTTCGACCCACCCCTCGAGAATACGCGCTGCTCGCTCAGCATCGTCCTCCTGCCGAAAAAAACGACTTGGCTCAACCGCAGCTATGGCAGTTGCGCGCTTGCAGACATCGCTGGACAGCATTACCCGACCACCGCATTCACAGATTCAATTACACGTCGAAGAGCCACCTGTGCATCGGAGCGAAGACAACTGCGCACGATTTCTGGAACACGCAATTTGGTGGACGCAAATTTACATAGAATCTCGTCATCATCGAGGCTCGACAGAAGAGGAAGTCGATCGATACGTCGAAAGAGACTTTCGCTCTTGGCCGACCGAGACAGTGTGATCGAAGGAACGCCGTAGGCGGTAGCCACGACGGCACCATGAAACTTCATTGAAAGCAGCACATCGAGTCCCCCGATACTCGACGAGATCTCTTTCACTGTGTCGAAATGGAGAATCGGACCCGAAACATTGAGCGAGCGAGCTATCTCAAGATCGGCCATCCCGGCCTCGAGATTTCCAAGTATCAAACGCACAATGTCGTATCCCTGGGCAGTAATCTGTTCGCACGCAGTTTCGAGAACCGAAAAGTCCAAGAACTTCCCGCGCTGATTCCGGACTGCAACACCCACCGTGGGACGAATATAGTGATGTGCCGGAGGGAGGTCCATTGAAAACACCAGGTCCGCGTGCGAACTGACGCTGATCGACGGGGCCAGTCGACGACGGATCCACTCCGCGCTCTCGTCGTCCCGAGTACCGATATAGCACACATTTTGGTGCTGGAAGAAGGCGGATAGTCGAGATATTACATCGGGGCTTTCATAGTTGCTATCGATGTCCACTCCCACTCCCACGATGAACACCGGCTTTGTCAGCCACGCTCTGTTCCAGTAGAGAGAACTAATTTTTGACGGGACAACAAGATTGCCTCCGCCGATGATGAAAGCATCGTACTCTGACGCTACATCTTTCACGCTGCGATCAAAATATGGTCTATGGGTTATGCTGTGCACGGTCGACACGTGATGGAACTGCTCAAGTCGATGGCGCCATATCTCCACAAATAACTCGTCGCCAAAATTGCCCCATCCATAGTAGCCAACAAGGCCGATCTTTGCCACAGTATCAGTGGACCGTTCTTTCTGAACAATCAGACATGTTCGACTACTTCAATAATCCTATCACGCACCGCATCCATACCTTCTCTTGCGCTGCTCTTTAGGTAGTCGGTCACTATTGATGGCACCGGGAGCATCATCCCCGCCGTCAACTTTTCGTACATTCGATCGTCGTCCAGACTTGACAGCATTTCAGAACGATCAATACGTCGCAGCAGATTCTTGCTCTTAGACGTACCACCGAGTGCCACAGCTGGTACACCGTATGCGGTAGCCACGACTGTTCCGTGGAATTTCATGGAAATTATGGCTGACATGCCACCGATTTTTGACACCAACTCCGGCAATGACTCGGATCGCAAGATTTCTCCGGAAATGCTGAGTGACGACGCGACAGCCTCATCACGATCGCCGACTTCGCCCGTTGCCAACACGATTTTTACGATATCATAGCCAGCGTTGACTAACTGCCCACAAGCACGCTCGACGGCGCTGAAGTCATCTCTATGACCTCTTCGGTGTCTTACTGCAACTCCCACCGTCGGTCTTGCATAATGCCAGCGGGGCGGCAGATCCATAGAGAATACCATGTCCGGATGGACCCTTACGCAACTCCGGGGATGAAGGTTTTCAACTATCCAGTCGGCGCTTTCAGCATCCCGGGCCCAGATTAGCCGGACATTTTCGTGCCGGAAGAACTGACTCATCCGGTTGATTACGTCGGAACTACGGCTCTTAATCCAAGTGGGAACGCCCACCGAGGCGATGCAGACAGGTTTCGTCAGCCACGACGAGTTCCAATATAGTGGGCTAATTTTGTTTGGTGTGATCAGATCGCCACCACCGATCAGAAATGCGTCATATTCCTGGGCAACCTCTCGAGTCGGTCTTGAAAAGTACGGCTGCTCTAGCATATCGTGAACCAGGCCGCACTCATATGTCCGTCCAATCTGATCGTTCCACGCCTGCAGGAATAACTCATCGCCGAAGTTTCCCCACCCGAAGAACCCTACGAGGCCAACCTTACCCATCAGCCCTCCAAAGTCGGCGTGGCGGCGCACACTGGAACTTCTTCCCGACGGCGTCTGTAGGCACATGCCTCGAGAACAGAACCAGCGAGGACTTTCGACACAACCTCTGGGTCACGAAGCCCCATCGCCTTATGGATATCCCTCCGTGCAAACTGAACAGTCGGCTCTAGCGCCCGGAGCACAGCTTCCGCCAAACTACTTGGATCTCCGGGCGTAAAGAAGGCATGCGCCCCTGGCACGACAGCTGAATGGAGCGAAGGGACGTCCGGCGCTACAACAGGAAGGTCAAAAGTTGAATACAGAAGAAGCGCCCCGCTATTCAGTACCCGATCATACGGAGCCACGCCAACGTCCGCAGCCCGTAGGTAGTACTGAACATTTTCTGTCGCGACCTTTTTTGGATGAATGAGGATGCTTGGGTGAGTCAGGCATTTATCGACAAACTTGCGTGCGGCCATCGAGTCATCCGGCATCCCAGCCACGATCAAGCGCACTCGCTCTGGCCTCCGGATTTTTTCTACCGCCGCGAGAAGGGTTTCAAGACCCTTATAGGGCTTTATCGCCCCGAGCATGACAATGACCTGTTCGTCTGGCTCGAGCCCAAGCGTCAGCCGCGCTCTTTCGCGAGTGACATAGTCTGGATAACAGCCACGATAGTTGGGATGTGGAACAACCACCGTCTTGTTGCGATCGACGTCGAACATCTCACGCACGATCTCGCCGCTCTCGTCGGACATCAGATGAATTAGGGATGCCGCATTGCTTACCGCCTTTCTGAGTTCCATTTCTAGTTCGACATATTTTGCGTCGTGTGGTAGCAGGTTATGAACTGTCCACACGATCTTGCCTCCGGCCGCGAGTATTTTTTCGACTGCGTCCTTGAATCTTCCGAGATCTTTTTGTGCGGCAGACAAGTCTTCGCTCTTCCCAAGTACGAAATTTAGCCAGTGCAGATGCACCGCAATATCGTAGTCCCGGGCAATATGGCGCAACTCCGGGAAACTCCACGGATCGTTGAGGTCGACGGTTGCGATACCGTAACCAAGGAATGAGCGGTAGAACAGAGCCTGGAATGGATTCCCGCGCGCAACCGGGGCGACACCCAACACTAGAGGACTTTGGATTCCTGCTGCGTGGACAATACGCGTAGCATGAAGGGCTCCGACTACGGGAGATCCCGGCACGGCCCTCCAGGCCGTCATTTCAGCCAGCATGTAGCCTCCTCGCGTGGTTTTTTCGGGCCTGCGCGAAGTAGGCGGTGTAGCGCGGTCCGTTCATGCGCCATTGCCTTTCTTGTCGCACCCAGCGACTTCCGCTTTCTCCCATTATCCGGGCCTCTTCCGGATTGTCGAACAACCGCTCAAGAACATTGGCGAGACTCAAAGCGTCACCTGCCGTAAAAGTCAGACCACGCTCGGGCGGCGCCACGATTTCCCTTAGGGCAGGCAAGTCCGATGCAACGACCGGACGCGCCAACGACATTGCTTCGAACGGCTTCAGGGGTGTGACATATCTGGCGGCGCGTTCATTGATTCTCGGCACGACGAACATGTCTATCAGTGAGTAGTAATGGGAAATCTCGTCATGGTCGACGGCTCCGACAAATATTACCGACTCTGACACTCCGAGATTTTTGGCACGCTGCTCCACCTCGGCGCGGCGCGCTCCATCTCCAACGAGGACACAACATACGTCGTTACGTCCGCGTGCGTGGAGTTCGGCGACCGCCTCTACAAGCGTCTCCTGAGATTCCCGCTGGTGGTCGAAGTTCGACACGTAGCCAAAAGTCTGTCGCTTTCCGATCCCGAGTGTTTCGGCGAGGTCAACATTCCGATTCTGCGGAAAGAAGACCTCCACATCCACGCCGTTCGGAACCACTCCGACCTTTTTAGGGGAAACTCCTCGTCTAACTAACTCTTCACGCATCGATTCACATAGTGTGAGGACTAAGTCGGCACGGTCCATACATAATTGTTCCACCGCTTGCCGGCGAAGGAAGGTTTCGCCTTTCTCTTCGCGCTCTGTGTCTGCCGTCCAGGTCGACTCGAAGAAGGACCGCACCTCGTAGACCAGAGGTAGTTGCGCCTTTTCGGCTAGTGCGATGCCAACGAGAGCGGTCTCGTACCCGCGACGACCGGAACTCACGTGAATGACCGCTGGACGAACGTCCCGGAGCACTCGATAGGCCGCTTGTGCAAACTCGGTCAGCCATATGTCTACCGGGACATTAGATTCGGCACACCCGTTGTCAATTCGGTAGTGATCGATTCCGTTGACCGACTCCACCATACCATAGTCTGTGATTCCTGACCGTCGCGGATATCCCAGTTCCGTGACGACAACCGGACGCAAACCTGACTGCTTTTCAGCCAAAAAATTCCATTGGCTTCGGGCCGCAAATCCGTTTGAGTGATACGGCCTGCTCTCTTTTACGAGGTGAAGTACCGTTATATCGTCTCGTGGAGTCAGGGGCTCCACCGGCCCCGCGATCTTTGGGTACCACCCAGATATTTCACGTAGTCGTCCTTCTGCTGTGCGAATCGCGTCGGGATTGACGTATTTTTTCTGTGCCAATCGTCGGTATGCCCCAAGCACCGACGAGGGACATCCCCGTTTTGCCTGTATAGTCTGGAGTAGAGCAATGGCTTCAGTGTCATTTTCGTCCGCCTCTAAGACGGACCGTATCATTATGTACGCCTGATCGTAGCGTTTGTCGCTAATTGCGTCGTGTACTGTCTGGTATGCGACATACTTGCGCCTTTTCTTGTCTGTCGTAGCCTCTTGCCTTATGCGCTCGGCGTCCGCCCGGTCAGTCCTACCTGACCTAAACGTGATCCACAGTAGTACCCTGATATACTCAATCAACCCAAGTTTTCCGTCGTGTCGACGTATGCGTGCCCGTAGCCTTCTTTCTCGAGCGGTTACATTTCTCGGTTCGACCAATTTTTCATTCAACATGGTGCGCTTCTGGTCAACACCGTTCTCGCTGTATAGCAACTTTGAGAGGCGATTAATTTCTGCGCACAGTGACGCTATTACTTCAGGAGTGACCTGCTTCTCTCGCTCACCATCAAAGTAGTCCGCAGCTCCGAATATCTCCCCGCCTTCGTTGCCCAACTTTCTGACTTCGCCAAAGTGGTCTCTTGTCTCGACCGTCATCTACGATTCACTCCCCGGGTGTCAATGACGTCGCAGGTACCGCTCAACCGCAGCGAATAGAACTCGTCGTGGTTCACCAGAATTACGATCATATCGGCACCACGAATGCTTTCATCGTACTCACGTAGGTTTGCCATGCCAGTCATTTGTGGAGGAAGCGCCGTGATATGTGGCTCCACCACATCAATAGTCGCGTCGGGCAACCGTCTTGCCAATTCCTGCACAATTTTGGCGGCCGGAGATTCTCTCATGTCCTCCACGTTGGCTTTGAACGTCAAGCCCAGGCATGCAATGTGAGGGTTAGTGTACTTTGCGGCTGCGGCGAGTACCTGCTCTACCACCCACCTGGGCTTAGAGTCGTTGACTTCCCGGGCTGTCCGGATCAGTCGCGCGTTCGCAGGGTCTGATGCGACGATGAACCACGGGTCGACTGCGACGCAGTGGCCGCCCACGCCTGGGCCGGGGCGAAGGATGTCGACGCGGGGGTGGTGGTTGGCCAGGTCGATGAGCTCCCACACGTCGATGCCCATCTGATCGCAGATGAGGGAGAGTTCGTTGGCGAAGGCGATGTTCACGTCTCGGTAGGAGTTCTCGACGAGCTTGGACATCTCGGCGGTGAGGGCGTCGGTCATCAAGATCTTGCCCTTGCAGAACGACGCGTACAGGTCGCGGGCTCGTTCGGTGGCCGAAAGGGTCAGGCCGCCGACGACACGGTCGTTGGCGACCAGCTCGTGCATGATCTGGCCGGGCAGGACACGTTCGGGGGCGTGGGCGAAGAACACCCGCGGACGGTCGTCCGAACCGTCGAGGCTCAGGTCGGGGCGGGCGATCATGATGCGGTCGGCGACCATCTGGGTAGTACCGGGGGGGGACGTCGACTCCAGGACCACCAGCTCGCCGCCAGTCAGCTGGTCGGCTATCGCGTCACACGCTGCGTTGATGTACGACAGGTCCGGGCGGTGGCCAGCAGCGAACGGGGTGGGCACCGCGATGATGTACACGTCGGCCGGGGGCGGCACCCCCTGGGCACGCAACCCTCCGCAGCGGACCGCCTCCGACACCGCCAGGTCCAGCTCCGGCTCGACAAACGGGACGCGTCCGGCGTTCACTGCCGTCACCGTGTCAGCGTTGATGTCCACGCCCACCACCTGGGCGCCGCACGAGGCCAGGACCGCCGCGGTGGGCAGCCCGATGTACCCCAGCCCCACCACCACAACCGTCGGGGATGCCAACGCTGCAGGTCGTTGCGCAGTCTTCGCGGCCTGGTCAGCCGTGACCGCCTCCTGGGTGGCCGTCAATGACCCCATCCTTCGCCTCGCTGCGGCGAGCCCCGAACTCGCACACCGGGCCAACCCGGCGCGAACTTGAGTCTGCCGACCAGTCGGGCAAACCGCATCCCGAACGCAAAGCACCCCGCGTGTCGGCTTGACTGTCACCCGCCCCACCGAGGTTCCACGCCGGGTCTGCGGTGGCGGTGTGGTGACAAGCGCGACGAGGAGTGCCTGCCGCGAGGCGATCTGGACTGTGGCGCTGGGCATGCCCGTGGAACAGGTCGCGAACCTCTTCGGCATCACACCCGACGAGATGAACGCCATCGTGCAGGCCGCCTGACGGGCTCTGCCGGGATCTTCTTGGCGCAACCCGTCTGCGCACCGCATGCGCTGCCGTGCGGGCTGACCCGCCGTAGGCGGCCGTCTGGGGGTAGGGGGGTCCCGGGACGGTCGGTCGGCGGTCTAGGCTGCCGTGTGCCCACACGCAAGAAGCGACTCCACCCAGGATGGCTGCCGCGTCAGCACGGGGCGTGGGCGATGGTGGTCACCCCGCCGGTGGTGGGGGCGGTGCTGTCGGGGGTGACGTGGCGGCACGCCCTGCTCGTGGCGGCCTGGTTGGCCGGGTACCTGGCCTTGGCAGCTGGCGGCTTGTGGCTCCGCTCGCGGCGGCAGGCCCGGTACCGCACCGCCGTGCTGGTGTACGCCGGGGTTGCGACATGCCTTGGAGTCGCGCTGGTGGCGGTGGCCCCGCGGTTGTTGGTGTGGGCCCCGGTGTTCGCTGTGGCGCTGGCTGCGACGCTGTTCGCCACAGTGCGCCGGGCAGAGCGGGCCTGGCTCAACGACGCGGTGAGCGTCGCGGCGGCGGCCGTCATGGCCCCGGTTGCCAACACTGTCGGCACGCACCCGGACCTGGGTGTGGGGTGGGCAGCGGCAGGGGTGATGTTTACGTACTTCTTCGGCACGGTCTTGTATGTCAAGACGATGATCCGCGAGCGCGGGCGCCGGTCGGTGCTTGTGGCGTCGGTGATGTACCACGTCGTCGTGGCGCTCGTTGGTTGGTTCGTCCACCCGGTGCTGGGGGTGGTGGCGACAGTCCTGGCGGTGCGGGCCTGGGCCGTGCCCACCCGATGGCCGGGCGCCAAACCCAAGACCATCGGCCTGAGCGAAGTCGCCGCCACACTCGCTCTGGCCGTGGCGACCTGGCTCGCCTTCGGCTGACGGTCCCGTCCGGATACAGATTTGGACCGCGGTGCGGACCAAATCTGCTCCTTGCACGGGAAAGAAGGCCAAGATGTAGTCTGACCAGCGAAAAGACGGGTACCGCACCAACGCGGCGAATTCTGATAGCGGGCTGGGCGTCAGATGGTGGCGGTGAGCTCTAGGAGCATGTCGTTGGCTTCGGGTTCGCCGACGGTGACGCGGACGCCTTCGCTGGAGAAAGGGCGCACGAGCAGGCCGGCGCTGGTGCACCGGTCGGCGAAGGCGGCGGTGCGCTCGCCCAGGGGGAACCACACGAAGTTGGCTTGGGTGTCGGGGATGGTCCAGCCCTGGTCGCGCAGACCGGTGACCAGACGGGTGCGTTCGGCGACGATACCTTCGACGCGACGGGTGAGCTCGTCGGTGGCGGCCAGCGAGGCCACAGCGGCGCGCTGGGCGAGGCTGGAAACCTCGAAGGGGGTGACGGTCTTGCGGACCGCGGTCGCCAAGCGCGGACGGGCCACGGCGTACCCGACACGCAGGCCGGCCAGGCCGTACGCCTTGGAGAAAGTGCGTAAGAGGACCACGTTGGAATGTTCGGCGAGCACGTCGATACCGTCGACGGCCTGCGGGTCGCGGACGAACTCCAGGTACGCCTCGTCGTAGAGGACCACGACGTCGTCGGGCACTGCGTCCAGCAGCGCGTCGAGCTCGTCGGCGTGGACCGCCGGGCCGGTCGGGTTGTTCGGGCTGCACACCATGACCATGCGGGTCCGGTCGGTCACCGCGGCGGCCAGGCCCGGCATGTCCAGGCGGCCGTCGTCAGCCAGGGGGACCGGCACCGCTGTGGCGCCGGCCAAGGCTATGGCGGTGGGGTACGCCTCGAACGACCGCCACGGCAGGACGACCTCGTCGCCGGGGTCGCAGAACGTGTTCACCGCATGAAACAGCGCCGACACCGACCCGGCTGTGGGGACCACCTGCTCGGGGGCGACACCCAGCGTCTCACCCAGCGCCTGCGACAGCTCCGTGGCGACGATGTCGGGGTAGCGGTTCACGTCGACGGCAGCGTCTGCTAATGCGGCGACGACGCTGGGCAACGGCGGGTACGGGTTCTCGTTGGACGACAGCTTGAACGCCTGCGGCCCCACGGGCACCGGGCCGTAGCCGGGCAGCGCTGCGACCGTGGGACGTATCTCGACTCGGCTCACGTCTCGCAAGCATGCCATCCGAACCACGCGAGGTCCCGGATCTGGCGGCAGAAGAAACGTGATCGATCACTCGGGGCAGGACAGTGGGGACGGTTCCCAGACGGTGGGGTTCCGATTGTCTTGCGCGGCTTCCGCAGTCGACGCAAGACCGTGGGGGGCCCGCAAGACAGTGGGGACGGTTCCGCAGTCGTTGCGCGGCCTCCGCTGTCGGCGGAGGACCGACGCAAGACAGTCGGAACCGTCCCCACTGTCTTGCTCCTTCCTGCAGTCGTTGCCCGACGCAAGACAGTCGGAACCGTCCCACTGTCTTGCTCCTTCCTGCTGTCTTCCTGTCACTCGTAGACGAGGGCTTGTAGGACGGGGACGCGGGCTGCGCGGACCGCTGGCCATACCGCGGCGAGGACGCCCACGACGACGACTCCGGCGAACAGGGAGGCCACTGTGAGCCAGTTGACGGACACCACGCCCAGGCCGGTCGACCAGGCCACGGACGGGACGACCGAGGCGATCGCCACACCTGCGCTGATCCCCAGGACAGCACCCAGCAGCGCCACGAGGACGCCTTCGATCACCATCGTCCAGCCGAGCTGGCCGCGTCCTAGGCCTACTGCGCGCATCATGCCGATCTCCTGGGTGCGTTCCACCACCGACAGCGCCAGGGTGTTGACCACGCCGATGACGGCCACGACCACCGACAACGCGATGAGGGCGTACACGATGTAGAGGATCTGGTTGACCTGGTTCGACAGGAACGAGGAGAACTCGTCGGCGTCCATGACCGAGATCGTGTAGTACCCGGCGACGGCGTCGACCAGCTGGGCGCGCACCGCGTCGGGGTCTGCACCGGGGTCGAGCACGACGAACCCCTGCACAGCGGTGACCACCTGGGAGTACACGTCTGGTTCCAGCAGTGTGCGCGCCGTCGTCTCGGTGAGCAGGACATCGGTGCTGATGGCTTCGTTGCGGTAGACGACCTGGACGACCAGCTCCGCCGTCGTCTCCATCGGGGTGTCCTTGGCCAAGGTCACCTCGAGCGTGTCACCAGTCTTCAGGCCGTAGCGGGTGGCGATGGGCACGGACACGGCGACGCCGTCGGTGAACGCCTCCCGGGTGCCGTCGGCCAGGTCGGGTGCGAACCCGCGGGTCATGGCTTCGGGGTGCATCACCCCAAGCTCGACCACCTTCGGGTCCGAGCCGTCGGGTGTGACGACCGCGGTCGTGACCGAGACCATCATGACCAGCGCGCCGTCGACCTTGGCGAGGTCGTCCAGCGCTGCGGCGGGGACCCCTGCCATCGACGCGCTGCCGTCGATGACGAAATCTGAGTCCAGCTGGGCGTCGATGAGGTCGGCCACCGAGGCCCGCACCGACGAGGCGAGCACTGTCGTCGCCCCGACCAGCGCCATGACGATCATCAACGCTGAGGCGGTCGACGCTGTGCGGCGCCGGTTACGTGCGAGGTTGCGCTGGGCGAGCGTCCCAAAGGGTTTGGACACGGCGGCGACCGGCACGGCGAGCACCCATGTGACCGCCGGGGCCAACGCCGGGGCGGCGACGATGAGCCCGAGCAGGATCAGTCCTGCACCGGCGCCCAGAGCTGGTCCGCCGTCCTCAGCAGCGCGGTGCGCTGCGACGAGGCAGCCGATACCTGCGAGGGTCATCGCCGCCCCGATGCTCCCGCGGACTGTCGCGCCACGCTGGGAGTCGTCGGACCCCGGACGCATCGCTTCGACTGGTGCTGTCCGGCTGGCGCGCCGGGCAGGCAGCGCCGCGGCGACCATGGCGACCGCCACACCCAGCCCCACCGGTATCGCCACACCCGTCGTCGTCACCGGCACCTCCCCCGACAGCGCCATCCCCATGGCCTCGAACACCGAACGGATCACCGCGACCAGGCCGAACCCACCAGCCAGGCCCAGCAACGAACCGATGAGCCCCACGATCGCAGCCTGGGTGACGAACGAGGTGAACACCTGGCGCCGGCTGGCCCCCACAGCCCGCAGCACCGCGGTCTCGCGCAACCGCTGGCGCACAACCATGGAGAAGGTGTTGGCGATGATGAACGCGCCGACGAACAACGCGATGACCGCGAAGACCATGAGGAACGTCGACACGAACCCCAGGTTCTCGTCGATCGACTCTTTCGCCTCGGTGCGCATCGTGTCACCGGTCTTGACCGTCGCGTTCGCCTCAGGCGGCAGGACCGCCGCGACCGCCGCGGCAAGCTTGTCCTGGCTGATCCCGTCCACACCGCGCACGACGATCATGGGAACCGCACCTGTGGGTGCGAAGGCCGCCTTGGCCGTGGCCGCGTCCATCCCGACGACCACAGCGCCAGCGAACGGCGTGCCTGTGCCTGACGTGGCGATACCTGTGACGGTCACCTCGCGCGGGGCTTGGCCGCCGATGATCACGATCGTGGTGTCACCGATCTTCAGCCCGGCCTTGTCGGCGGTGCGCGACTCCAGCCCGATCTGGTCCGGACCGCGCGGGACCTCACCGGTGACCTTGAAACCCTGGTCGGTGATGATCGCCTCGTCGTCGACGATCCACGCCATGGACGGTGCCTGGCCTGAGGAGACCCTCGTCCCGTCGGCGCCGACCAGCAGCACCGGGCCGGTGTAGTCGGCGTAGACCCACCGGACCTCGTCGAGCGCGTCGATCGCGGGCACGAGGGTGTCGGGGACCTTCCCCTGCTCGTCGAGGTAAGCCATCCAGGCCGGTGTGAACGGGGTGCCGTTGTCGGCCACCACGTAGACGTCCCCTTCGACCGTGGTGGCCACGATCCCGTCGAACGTCGAGCTGAGCATGGCCCGCAAGGCGAACGTCCCGGCGACGAACGCCACCCCGAGCGCCACCGCGAGCACCGACATCGCGAACCGGACAGGGTGGAAGCGCACGTCGCGCCACGCGACCCGCAACATCACAGCTCCTGTTCCACGTCGGCGTTGGTGGCTCTTCCTACGTGAGGTGGGGGTGGGACAGTCGCCCTGGTGGACATATCCGCCGCGTCGTCCTGCACCTGCGCGTTGGTCACTGCGTCGTCCTGCACATCGGTCTGCGCGTCGGTGCCCAGCCGGGCCAGGATCGTCGCCTGGGTGGGGTTGGCCAGGTCGTCGACGACCTTCCCGTCGGACAAGAACAGCACCCGGTCGGCGAACGCAGCCGTCCCCGGGTCATGGGTGACCACGACCAACGACTGGCCCAGCTCGTCGACGCTGTGCCGCAAGAACCCCAGCAGGTCCCGTGACGCCGCCGTGTCGAGGTTCCCCGTCGGCTCGTCGCCGAAGATCACCACCGGTTTGGTCACCATCGCCCGGGCGCACGCCACCCGTTGTTGCTGCCCGCCCGACAGCTGCGAAGGCCGGTGCTTCAGGCGCGAGGCCAACCCCAGCACATCCACGATCTGGTCGAACCACTCGGTGTCCACCTTCGCGTGCGCCAGCTGCAACGGCAGCACGATGTTCTCTTCAGCAGTCAACGTCGCCACCAGGTTGAACGCCTGGAACACGAACCCGACCTTCGTCCGTCGCATCGCCGTCAACGCCCGGTCGCTCATCGCCCCCAAGTCCTCCCCGGCGAGCCACACGCTGCCGTCAGTCGGCGTGTCCAGCCCCGCCAAGCAGTGCATCAACGTGGATTTTCCCGACCCTGAGGGCCCCATGATCGCGGTGAGCTCACCAGCACGAAGCTCGAGGTCGATCCCCGCCAGCGCGTGGACCGCCGCCTCCCCCTTCCCGTAGACCTTGGTCAACCCCGTGGTGGTAGCAATAGGCGCAGCGCCGTCTGGTGTCATGGGCTCACCCTCTCACTACCCGTGCTGCGCAGACCATGGGGGAAACCCCCGACCCGACCCTGGGATTGCCCACACCACCCTGACAGCCAGACGCCCGCCTGCTGACCCGCCCCGTAGAGTGGCCGTCGTGCCTGCCGAACACACCTCGACGACCTGACCGAGGCACTGCACGCCGTCGAGTCGATGCTCCACAAGCTCCTCAGGTCCAAGGAGACGATGGAGGCCAAAGGCTCCATCATGTACGCAGACGTCCGCATCATGTACATTTCGGCCGACATCATGTACATCCCACCCACATCATGTACATCAAGCCCCACGTCATGTCCCTTGATGCACCCTGGAAGACCACGGCGCGTCGAGGAGTACCGCGCGAGTATCGCCGACCTGGTGGCCGAAGTGGACGATCATCCACTTTCTAGAGAGTGGATGATCGTCCACTCTCAGAAAAACTGGGGATGCACCGGGCCTGGTGTGTACGATCGTCCATGTTCGCACACGTGGACGATCACCCACTCCGGGAGGTGCCATGCGGGTTCGGACGATGGCCGACGCTGGCGCGGTGGTGCGTGGGGCGCGCGAAGAAGCCGGGTTGACGCAGGTCGAGCTTGCCGCCCGGGCACGGGTCTCGCGCGAGTGGTTGGTCGCGTTCGAGAACGGCAAGCCGAACGCGAACCTGCGGCTGGCGCTCGCCGTCTGGCAAGCCCTTGGCCTGGTCGCCGACATCGTCGCTGACCCGGCCCGCCCGCGCACCGAGGACCAGCCGTGACCCGCCAGCTGCGCGTGTCGATGGACGTCAGCGCACCATACTCGAGCCCTGGCCGTAGCACGCGAGGCTGAACCGGGTCCAGCTGGGCGAACCGGGCGGTAGGTCAGCGGTGAACGAGTTCCTCTACGACATGGGTCGGCTGGTCCGCACCCCCTGGCGGCCACCGGCTCGTCGAAGGCGAAGGCGGCGGCATCGCAGATGTCGTGGCCACGTTGCGCGAAGCGACTTGCCCGCCCCGTCGTTCGCCGACACCGGGGTGAGGTTCACCGCGATCGTCTACCGCCCGAGCCTCGGTCCCCCACTCGTCGGTGGCACGCCGGCGACCGGCCTGTTCCAACGCGCACCGGCCGTCCGAGGCGCCCTCGGTGACCACGGTCCATCAGCCAGGTCGCCGAGCGCACCGGACTGACCCGCCGCCAGGCGAAACCTGCCCTCGACGCCCTCGTCGCCGCAGGTCCGTCAGGTGATGACGTGGACGGGGCAGCGTGCAGCTCCAGACCGAGCGAGGCGGGCGTCAGCGGTGACCAGTGTGATCGCGTGCGCCTCGGCAGTTGCGACATAGCCAGCGTCGTAGGTGCTCATCGCTGGGCGCAACTGCCACATCCGGTCCAGCACGACGAGCGTCGGGGTGGTGACGACGACCATCGTGGCCAGGGCCGACACGGCAGCCTGGGCGTGTTCGTCGCTGAGCTTGTGCCCGAGCCACAACCCGCGCACGACGCTGAGCACCTCGGTGCGCCAGTGCTCAGGCACAGCCCATGCCGGGTCGTCCGCCAGGACCTGCCGGGCCATCGCAGCGCGTGGGTCGGCCAGAGGGTCGGCGAACAGCAGCGCGACCGCCGAGGCGTCCGGGACGATCACGCGGCACCAGGCCGTGCGTCGCGTGCAGCGTCGAGCGCGTCCAGCACGTCGTCGCTGGTGACGCCCGTGCCGGCGGTCCACTGCGCGACGTCGCGCACGGTCGCGGCGTTCCGGGCGAACAGCGCCTCCCGCAGCACCACTTCCCGCAAGAACCCCTGCAACGACTGCCCGGCCTGCCTGGCACGCTCGGCCAGGACGTCGCGCACGTCTTCTGGGACATCACGGATCTGCAGCGCCACCATGCATGCATTCTACATGCACGGCCAGGCTGCATCCACCCCGCAGGCGTGATGGTTCCGTCGAGATGGGCGGTGCGCTGTCCCGGGCCAGTGTGTACGATCGTCCATGTTCACGGATGTTGACGATCGACCACTCCGGGAGGTGCTGTGCGGGTCCGGACGATGGCCGACGCCGGCGCGGTGGTGCGTGGGGCGCGCGAAGAAGCCGGGTTGACGCAGGTCGAGCTTGCCGCCCGGGCACGGGTCTCGCGCGAGTGGTTGGTGGCGTTCGAGAACGGCAAGCCGAACGCGAACCTGCGGCTGGCGCTCGCCGTCTGGCAAGCCCTTGACCTGGTCGTCGACGTGGTCGCTGACCCCGATCATTGAGACCTGAGCGTTCCGGTGAGAACTGATGCTGCATGGTCAGTCCTCACCGGAACGCTCAGGTTTCACACGTGGTCCGAGGGGGGTTCTACTCGTAGACGAGGGCTTGGAGGACGGGGACTCGGGCGGCGCGGGCGGCTGGCCACAGTGCGGCGAGCACACCGACGACGACTGCACCGGCGAACAGCGACACGACTGAGGGCCAGCTGATCGACAGCACACCCAGGCCGACGGACTCGGCGATCGAGGGGATGACCGAGGCGATACCCACCCCGGCGCTGACCCCGAGGACCGCCCCGAGGGAGGCGACGAGGACGCCTTCGACGACCATCGTCCAGCCCAGCTGCCCGCGGCCCATACCGACGGCCCGCATCATGCCGATCTCGCTGGTGCGTTCCAGCACGGACAGCGCCAGAGTGTTGATCACGCCGAGAACGGCGATGACCAGGGACAGCGCGATGAGCGCGTAGATGATCTTGAGAAGGTCCTGCACCTGGTTGGACAGGTACGAGGCGAACTCCTCGGCGTCCATCACCGAGACCACCATGTACGGGGCGACGATATCGACGACCTGCGCGCGCACCGCAGCCGGGTCGGCACCGGGGTCGACGATCACATACCCCTGCCATGTGGTGACCACCTGCGCGTACGCGTCGGGTCCGAACAGCGACCGCATGGTCTGCTCGGCCACGACGACGTCCTCGCTGGTGCCTTTGGTGGTGTACACGAGCTGCACCGGGAGCACGGTCGTGGTCTCGAGCGGGGTGTTGCGGGCCAGCGTCACCGTGACCTGGTCACCGAAGGCGATACCCATGCGCTTGGCCACAGGTTCGCTCACGGCGATCCCCTCGTCGAACGACGCGAGATCACCGGAGATGATGGTGGGGACGAACGCGCCACGGGTGATCAGGGTGGGGTTCATGACACCGACCTGGATGAGGTCCGAGGCTGAACCTCCGGCCGGTTGGATGGTTCCGAAGGCGATCGACACCATCGCCACCTCCGCGTCGTCCACGTCGGCCAGGGCGTCGACCGCCGCCGCGGGGATCCCTGAGGCTGAGGCGTTGCCGTCGAGCAGGAGGTCCGCGTCGATCTGGGTGCCGATGAGGTCGTCGACCGAGGCTCGGGCCGACGAGGCCAGGACTGTCGTCGCCCCGACCAGCGCCATGCCGATCATCAGCGCTGCGGCGGTCGACGCGGTGCGCCGCCGGTTCCGGGCGAGGTTGCGTGACGCCAAGGTCCCGAACGGTTTGGACACTGCGGCCACCGGAGCGGCAAGGACCCGCACGACCGTCGGCGCCAGTGCGGGCGCCGCCACGACCAGCCCGACCAGGATCAGGCCTGCGGCCGCACCGAGCAGCGGACCGCCACTGTCACCGGCGCGGTGCGCGCCGACCAGGCACCCGACCCCAGCGAGGGTCATGACCGACCCCAGGGTCCCGCGCAACCATGTGCTGCGCTGGGTGTCCTGGCTGTCTGGACGCATCGCCTCGACCGGGGCGGTCCGGCTGGCCCGGCGCGCCGGCAGGGCCGCGGCGACCATGGACACGACCACACCGACGGTGACAGGCACGACCAGCCCAGACACGGTCACTGGCACCGCCCCAGACAATGCCATCCCTATCGCGGCGAACACCTGGCGGATGATCGCGACCAGGCCGAACCCTGCCCCGACCCCGACAACCGACCCGAGCAGACCCACGATCGCGGCCTGGGCGACGAACGAGGCGAACACCTGGCGACGGCTGGCCCCCACCGCCCGCAGCACCGCCGTCTCACGCAGACGTTGGCGCACAACCATGGCGAAGGTGTTGGCGATGATGAACCCGCCGACGAACAAGGCGATCACCGCGAAGACCATGAGGAACATCGACACGAACCCCAGCTCGGCGTTGATCGACTCACGTGCCTCAGCGCGCAAGGTGTCACCGGTCTTGACCGTCGCGTTGGCCTCAGGTGGCAAGACGGCGGCCACAGCGCGGGCCAGGTCGCCCTGGCTGGTGCCAGGCGCACCACGCACGACGATCGTCCCCACAGCCCCGGTCGGGGCGTACGCGGCCCTGGCGGTCTCCTCGTCCATCCCCACGACCACAGCCCCAGCGAACGGCGTGCCGTTGGTCGAGCTGACGATCGCGGTGACAACCACCTCACGGGGCGCCTGCCCTGCGACGACCACTGTGGTGGTGTCACCGATCCCCAGCCCGGCTTTCTGGGCGGTCAGGTGCTCCAGTGCGATCTGGCCCTCGCCGCGCGGGGCGACCCCGGTGATCTCGAACCATTGGTCGCGGCTGGCCGCGTCGTCGACGACAAGCCCCATCGACGGGGCACCGCCTGAGGACACCCGTGTCCCGTCAGCGCCGACGAGCAGCACCGGGCCGGTGTAGTCGGCGAACGCGACCGCGACCTCGTCCAACGGCGTGATGAGCGGCACCAGCGAGTCTGCGACCATCCCGTCGGTGTTCACCTCTGACATCCACGGCGGCATGTAGGTGCTGCCGTCGTCGGGCAGCACGTACGCGTCACCGTCGAGAGTGCTGTCCACGATCCCGTCGAACGTCGAACTGAGCATCGCCCGCAACGCGAACGTCCCTGAGACGAACGCCACCCCCAGAGCCACCGCCAGCACAGACATGGCGAAGCGCACAGGGTGGAAACGCACGTCGCGCCAGGCGGCCCGCAGCATCAGCGCACCGCCTGGTCAACATCAGCCTGCAGCGCACCCAGGACCGCCGCCTGGGTGGGGTTGGCCAGGTCGTCGACGACCTGGCCGTCTTTGAGGAACAGCACCCGGTCGGCGAACACAGCCGTTCCTGGGTCGTGGGTGACCACGACCAACGACTGGCCCAGCTCGTCGACGCTGTGGCGCAAGAACCCCAACACGTCCCGCGACGCCGCAGTGTCGAGGTTTCCGGTCGGTTCGTCACCGAAGATCACCGCAGGTTTGGTCACCATCGCCCGGGCGCACGCCACCCGTTGTTGCTGCCCGCCCGACAGCTGCGAAGGCCGGTGCTTGAGGCGCGAGGCGAGGCCCAGCACGTCCACGATCTGGTCGAACCACCCTTGGTCGACTTTGGCGTGCGCCAGCTGCAGCGGCAGCACGATGTTCTCCTCGGCGGTCAACGTCGCCACCAGGTTGAACGCCTGGAACACGAACCCGACCTTCGTCCGCCGCATCGCCGTCAGCGCCCGGTCGCTCATCGACCCCAGGTCCGCCCCGGCGAGCCACACACTCCCGTCGGTCGGTGTGTCCAGCCCCGCCAGGCAGTGCATCAACGTGGATTTTCCTGACCCTGAGGGCCCCATGATCGCGGTCAGCTGCCCGCGCCCCAGCTCCACGTCCACCCCCGCCAGCGCGTGGACCGCCGCCTCTCCCTTCCCGTAGATCTTCGTCAGCCCTGTGGCTTTGGCAACAGAAACGTCATCACATGTGTTCACGTAGCCACCCTCCCAGCCCCTGATCAGCCACCGCTATGGGGGGGTCCCCCCAACCAACCCTGGGGTTCCCCCGACTCCTCCCCGGGGTCTAACCCGGTGCACCGCCACGTCCGCACCCGGTCCCACATGTCGCACGCTCGGCAGGCAATGACGCCGCCACCTGCTCAGACGCCTCAGAGGTATCCGCCGAGTGTGTGGGTCACCGACAGCATCCACCACGACCTGACCAGAGGAAGCCCAAACGACCAACCCGACAACACGGGGGTCATGGGGGCTTGCCCCCGTGCGGGTGCGGGGCCGGGGCCCGCACACAATGGCGAGAGCGCCCGACCAAGGCCACCACCTGACCACACCGATGACCCGGCGAAGCGGGGTCGAGCAGGGGGTCCGGGGCCGTTGGTCCCCGGCGGGTGCGGGGCCGGGCCCCGCACAACATGACGAGAGCGACCCGGCTTGCGGTACGCAAGCACAGGCCGCCCTCGCTCTGGTGGGCCCCGTGGGACTCGAACCCACAACCCACGGATTAAAAGTCCGTTGCTCTGCCAGTTGAGCTAGAGGCCCAGACGAAGCCTACCTGGCCGCGGGCGGTGGGCCGAACGCAATTGGGGGGTTGGGCTCATGTGGCGAAGCCGACGTCCGCCCAGCGGACGGACTCGAACTGGGCGGGGCCGTAGTTGCGCAGGGTGGAGGTGACGCCCCAGGCGTCGGGTTCGGAGAACAGGGGGATGACGGTGACCATGGCGACCAGGTGTTCGTCGATGTGGTTGGCCAAGGTGGTGCGGGCTGCGGGGTCGAGCTCGGCGTTGGCCTCGAGCCACATGGGGCCGAGGTCGTCGTCAGTGATACCTGTGAAGTTCCACGGGGAGTCGGCGGGGTAGTACAGGGGCTCGCGGTTGGCCACGGGGAAGGCTTCGCCGACCAGGGCCATGTAGGTGGCGTCGAAGTCGCGCATCTCCACGTAGTCGAAGTACTTCTCGTACGGGACCGTGTCGATCTCCACGGTGATCCCTGCCCTGGCGGTCTGCTGGGCGATCAGCTGGGCCACGGACGCAGACGTCGGGACGCCGGCCGAGATGACCAGGCGCACCGTCAGGGGTTTGCCGTCCTTGGTCGCCTGGTCGCCGGAGGTGTCGTAGCCGGCGTCGGCGAGCAGGGCGCGGGCTCCGTCGACTCCACCGTCCAGCAGCGCGGACATATGGTCCTCGTACCCGGGCTGCCCGGGCGAGAACAACAGGCTGTCCAAGAGCATGACCGGCGAGTCCACCCCTGAGACCACAGCCCGGGCCAGGACGTCGCGGTCCAACGACATGGCGAACGCCTGGCGCACCCTCACGTCTGACAGGGCTGGTGCCGCGGCGTTGAGGGTGATCTGCCGGCTCGCAGAACCCCGCGAACGCAGGACTGTCGCGTCCGCGCGGGCTTTGGCAGTGCGGTACGTGTCAGCGTCGGAGTTGAGGTTGACCACGTCGATCTCACGGTTCGCGAACGCCTGGGCCTGGCTGGTGCGGGTCACCGCGGTGAACACCACCGAGTCGAGCTTGGGGGTGTTGCCCCACCAGGCGTCGTTACGCCCCAGGACGATCGTCTGGCCCTGGGCGTCGATGTTGGTCACGACGAACGGCCCGCCGGACACGTACGCGGTGCCGTCTGCGGTGAGCGGGCCGTCACGCCACGCCTTGTTGAAATGCTCAGGGGTGTCCAGGGCCCAGGCGGGGTAGATGCAGCCCAGGACAGCAGGCCAGTCAGCGTTCGGCTCGGCGAAGGTGATGAGCACGTCGCGTTCGTCGGCGCCTGCGGTGACCGACTCCACGTCCTGCCACACCGCCGTGGACCCGACGAGGTAGTCCTCGTCGGCGCCGCTGAGGGCCTGCCAGTTCGCCGCGACGTCGGTGACGGTCAACGCGGTGCCGTCCGACCACTGGGCGTCAGGGTTGATCTGGACCTGCACCACCTGCGGGTCGGTAGAGACCAAGGACACGTCGGTGGCGTAGTCACGGTTGGCGGCCCAGGTGCCGTCGGCGGTGAGCGAGACGAACGACGGCAGGTACAGGTCAGCGAGGTCACCTGCCTCCATCGCCTCGACCGAGTGCAGCTGGTAGGTCGTGGGCATCGAGTCGATCGCCAGGCGTAGGGTGCCGCCGTCGACGACGTCGTCACGGTCGGCAGCGACCCAACCTGTGGCTGGTAGTGGACCGGCGGGCTTGTCGGCGTCGTCCACGGTGGCGCACCCTGCCGCGAGCACGCCTGTGAGCGCCACGAGCGCAAACAACGCTGGTACGCCCGTTGCATGAGGCCGGATCTTGGTGCGACCGCCCGCCGCACCACTGCGGTGGTGTCGGAACATGGTGGAACGAGCATCTCGCAGAAGGCGCGGCCACGTCTACTGCAAGCCTCATCCAGCTGTACGCAAACGCGCGGATGTAGTCTCGGGTCCACCTTCTTCAACCGACCGGGACCGCACCGACGATGCTCAGATACCTGGCCCGCCGGGCTGCGAACGCGCTGGTGCTCGCCTTGGCCGCCACATGCCTGGGCTATGTGCTCGCCAGTGTCGCACTCGATCCGCTGGTGCGTTTTCGCGGCAACAATCCACCCGTTCCCGATGAGCAGATCCGGCACGCCCTGGCGATTACCGGTACTGATCCGAACACCCCGTTGGCGTCTCGGTTGTGGTCGTGGCTGTCGGGCCTGGCACACGGGTCGTTGGGAACCAGCGTCGACAACCGTCCCGTGACCAGCGAGATCGCCGAGAGGGCTGGGACGTCGCTGCAGCTGCTCGTCCTCGGGACGGTGCTGGGGGTGGGGTTGGGGGTGCTGGTGGGCGTCGTCGGGGCTGTGCGCCAGCACCGGTGGTTCGACCGTGTGACCACACAGGGGTCGTTCGTCGTGCTGGCCACACCAACATTCGTGGTCGCGGTGCTGCTCATGGTCGGTGCGACCCGGCTCAACGAGGCCGCCGGGCGGCAGGTGATCCGCTTCACCGGGCAGTACACCCCCGGGCACGAAGGCTGGGCGGCGGTGACCGACAGGGCCTCGCACCTGGTGCTGCCGACCCTGGCGCTGGTGATCGGGCTGGTCGCAGCCTTTTCGCGCTACCAGCGCGCGGCCATGCTCGACGTGCTCGGCACAGACCTGGTCCGTGGGGCGCGGGCTATGGGGCACACCCAACGTTCGGCCCTGGTGCGCCACGGGGTGCGGGTGGCGATGGTCCCCATGTCCACGCTGGCGGTGTACACCGCCGGGATGGTCCTGGCCGGGGCGACGATCACCGAGCTGGCGTTCAGCTGGCACGGGATGGGTGAGTACCTGCTGCTCGCAGCGCAGCGCGGGGACGTCAACGCCGCCGCGGGGACTGTCGCGTGCACCGCCGTGCTGGTGCTCGTCCTGGGGATGGTCGCCGACGTGCTGTACGCGTGGCTCGACCCGAGGGTGCGCCTATGACCACGACGAACGACGTGCGCCCCCTGCTGGCGTCGGTCATCCGCCCGTCGGGCGGGGTGTGGTCGCGTGTGCTCACCAGCCGCCAGGCGTGGGTGGGGGCGACGATGCTCCTCACGCTGGCACTGTGGGCGCTCGTCGGACCGGCCTTGCACCCCTGGGACGCGACCTACGTGGACCTGGCCGCTTTCGGGCAGGGGCCCAGCACCCGGCACTGGTTCGGCACCAACGACATCGGCCAGGACGTGTACGCCCAGGTGCTCGTCGGGCTGCGCAAGTCGTTGCTGGTGGGGTTGGTGGCCGCGCCGGTCGCCACCGGGTTGGCAGCGGTCGTCGGTGCTGTGGCAGGCCTGGCTGGCGGGTGGGTGGACCGTGCGCTCATGGCCGCGGTGGACCTCATGCTCGTCATCCCGGCGTTCTACCTGCTGGTCTTGTGCTCTCCGGTGCTGGCGCGCGCCGGGTGGCCCGCCTTGGCGTTGGCTATCGCGGCGCTCATGTGGATGGTCATGGCACGGGTGGTGCGGGGCCAGACCCGGTCGTTGCGCGAACGGGGGTTCGTGCGTGCCGCATGTTTTTCTGGTGCTCCGCTGTGGTGGGTGGCGGTGCGCCACGTGTGGCCGAACCTCGCGTCGTTGCTCGTCGCGGACGTGACCGTCGGGGTCGGCACAGCCGTGCTCATGGAGGCGACCATGAGCTATTTCGGCATCGGTGTGCGGGTGCCCGACGTGTCGTTGGGCACGTTGCTCGCAGCGGGCGGACCAGCGGCAGCGACCCGCCCGTGGTTGTTCTTCTTCCCCGCGTTGGCGCTGGTTGTGGCGGTGTGCGCGGTGAGCCTGGTCGGTGACGCGGTCCGCGACGCGATCGACGCAGGAGGCGCACGTGGGTGAGCCGCTGCTGGACGTGACGGACCTGCACGTGCGGTTCGGTGAGGCGTCTGCGGTGCGCGGGGTGGACCTGCGTATGTCTCCTGGTGAGGTCGTGGGGCTGGTGGGTGAGTCGGGGGCAGGAAAGTCGGCGTTCGTCTGCGGTGTCGTGGGGCTGCTGCCGCGTGGGGCGACGATGACCGGGTCGGTGCGGTTGGACAGGACCGAGCTCGTCGGGCTGGACGACCGGGCGGTGTCGGCGTTGCGCGGGCCGGGTGTGGCGATGGTGTTCCAGGACCCGCTGTCGGTCCTCAACCCGTTGCGGCGCGTCGGGACGCTGGTCGCCGAGCCGTTGCACCTGCACGACCGTTCCCTGTCGCGCCACGGGGCCGCAACCCGGGTCGACGAGCTGTTCCATCTGGTCGGGCTGCCCTCTGGCGCCCAGCAGGCGTTCGCCCACGAGCTGTCCGGGGGGATGCGCCAACGTGTGGGTATCGCCGTGGCCATGGCCTGCTCACCGCGCCTGCTCGTCGCCGACGAACCGACGACGTCGTTGGACGTGACCGTCCAGGCCCAGGTCCTCGACGTTCTGGACACCGCCCGCCAGGCATCCGGCGCCGGGTTGTTGCTGGTCAGCCACGACCTTGGCGTCGTAGCAGGCTGGGCCGACCGTGTGGCTGTCATGTACGGCGGACGTATCGTCGAACAAGCTCAGGCCGACGACCTGTTCGCCTCTCCCCAGATGCCGTACACGACCGGTCTGCTGCGCGCCGTCCCCGACCCCCGCGAGGCCCGCCGTCTCGTCCCCGTCCCCGGCGACCCGCCCGTGGCCGCGTACCTGGCCCCCGGCTGCGCTTTCGCCCCCCGCTGCCCCGCCGCCCAACGCCGCTGCACCCGCACCGACCCTCCCCTGGCCCCGCTGGGTACCGACGACACGTCGCACCTCGTAGCGTGCTGGCGGACGGGCGAGATCGGCGACGACGTCTTCGCTGTCCCGCCGCCGCGAGAACCGCAACGCCCCGCCCCCGGTGAACCCGTCCTGGAGATCCGTGACCTGCACGTGACGCACCGGCTCGACGCCGGGGTGTGGCGCCGAGGACGCCGCGGCCAGGTCGTCGCTGTCGACGACGTGTCCGTGACCGTCCGGCGCGGCGAGATCGTGGCGCTCGTCGGAGAGTCCGGCGCAGGCAAGACCAGCACCGTCGAGCACATCTTCGACGGCACACCCTCCCCGGGCACCGTCCGTGTGCTCGGCCAGGACCTGGCACAAGCCGCCCGTCCTGAGCGTCGGCGCCTACGTCGCACCGTCCAGCTCGTCGCCCAGGACGCCACCGACGCCCTCAACCCCCGTATGACCGTCGGCGCAGCCATCGCCGAACCCCTGGTCCTGGCCCGCGTCCCACGCCCCGAACGCCACGACCGCGTCGCCGAAGCCCTGACCACCGTCGGCCTGCACGGGTCCGACGCGACGGCCTACCCCCACCAGCTGTCCGGAGGCCAGCGCCGCCGCGTCACCGTCGCCCGCGCCCTGGTCACCAACCCTGAGCTGGTCGTCCTCGACGAACCCGTCGCCGGCCTGGACGTCTCTGTCGCAGCCGGCCTCCTCGAGCTCTTGGCCGACCTGCGCGACACCCGCGGCCTCACCGCTCTCGTCGTCACCCACGACCTGGCCGTCGTCCGCCACCTCGCCGACCGTGTCGCCGTCATGGCCGTCGGCCGCCTCGTCGAAGAAGCCAGCACCGAAGCCCTGTTCACAGCCCCCACCCACCCCTACACCCGCGCCCTGCTGGCAGCCGTCCCCGTCCCCGACCCCACAGCACCGCGCCCGGCCGCCTCGTTCGCCCCCGACACCGAGTGGACCACCCCCACCACCACCGGCTGCCGCCTAGCCCCCCGTTGCCCCCTCTTCGCCAACGCAGACCCCGACCAGCAAACCCTCTGCCGCACCCAACCACCCTCCCTCGTCGCGACGCACGACCCCACCCGCACCGTCGCCTGCCACTGGTGCTCCACCCCACCCGACGACCTCGTCCAACCCCCACAAGACCAGTCCACCTGAACACCAGCCAGGACCAAACAAGTCCCGCGGCCCCGGTACCCCTACCCTTCTGTTCCGTCTGCGACCACTGACACCCGCTGTCACCTGCGAGGACGTCAGCCGTGCCTCTGCCGCACACCGAGTCGGCACGACGCTCGCTCTGGTGACCGACAGGCTTCAGGTACAAGGCGTGGATCCGCGCCGACATGAACAGGAACATCACGACGATGAGCGGCGGCCGTCCAGGCTCTCCGGCGTCGAAAGGCTGATGCGGGCTGCCTGGACCGGTGAGACGGGTCAGGGCTCAGGATGGGTCGCGTCGTAACGCCAGAAAGTGCGTTGGAGCATGACCACCAGCCACAAGGCGACGACGCACAGGACGCCAGAACCCAGCGCGGCCCACTGCTCACCGACCTTCCCGGCCACCGCACCCAGCACCAGCTCGCCGATCCGGGGACCGCCAGCGACCACGACGATGAACATGCCTTGGAGCCGCCCACGGTAGGCGTCAGGCGTGGCGACCTGGAGGATCGTGGTGCGGAACACGGCGCTGACCGAGTCGGCGCCACCGCCGACGGCCAGCGCGACCAGTGCCGCGACCAGCGCCCACGGCACCAGCTGTTCGCGCTGGTGCGGCCCGGCGGCCACGAGCACGACGCCGAACGCCACCATCGCCACGCCCCACACCGTGATCGCCCAGGTGATGACCTTGCCCTGGGCGCGCAACCGGGTCAGCCCACCTGACAGCAACCCGGCCAGCACCCCGCCCACGGCCACCGCGGCGGTCAGCGCACCTGTCGTCGTCGCGCCACCGCCGATGAACCAGATCCCCACAGCGGGGAACAGCACCCGGGGCATGGCCATCATGGCGATGATGTCCACGACGAACGTCATGCGCAGGTTCGGGGTGCCGCGCAAGAACCGCAGCCCGTCGAGCACCAGCGAGAACCCGCCGCGCGAGGCAGTACCCGGTTCAGGCGGCATCGGCCCCAGCCGGGCCAGGGCGACCAGGGCGAAGGTGAACAGCACCGCGTCGAGCCCGTAGGCCGTGGCGTACCCGGCCTGGGCGACCAGCAGCGCGCCGAGCATCGGCCCGACGGTCAGCGACACGTTCCACCCCAGGGTCTGCAGCGCGTTGGCCGCAGCCATCAACTCCGCCGGGACCAGCCGGGGGATGATCACCGACCGCGCCGGGCTCGTCACCGCGTTGGCCCCCGAGCTCAGCGCCACCAAGGCGTACAAGACCACGACGTGCTGGTTGCCGACCAGTGCCTGCACCAGCAGCCCCAGCACCGCCAGCCACCCCACCAACGCCGAGGTGACCGCCACGACGCGCCGGTCGTGCCGGTCGACGATCGCCCCTCCGTACAGCCCGAACGCCACCAGCGGGACCAGCGCTGCCAACCCCAGCAACCCCACCGCCGGGGTCGACCCCGTGATCGTGTACACCTGCAGCCCCACAGCCACAACAGTCAGCTGTGCCCCCAGGTTCGACACCGTCAACCCAGCCCACAGATCCCGGAACCGCACGATACGCAACGGCCGGGTGTCGACCACAAGGCTGCGCACCCTGGCACCCTACGGGCTGTGCCCTTCACGCCGCACAGACATTCGGCTGACCCACGTGCTCTCGACCGACGTCGTCGGACGGGGTCCCGTGACAGTGGGCTCGCGTTATGGAGCCAGGGTGCCGGGTACGTCGCGACGCATGTGCAAGACCCGCCAGACGTCGATCTCGTCGTTCTTGTGGACGTAGCACACAAGG